>OCTW011571834.1_pt1 | contig 24647 bp, 46 predicted proteins | sample 1539671 | NCBI WGS metagenome assembly OCTW01 (sample SAMN02144230, study PRJEB22623) | gut metagenome | biome: sheep rumen | host: Ovis aries | place: New Zealand | reverse complement strand
ACTCGACCAGTTTCATTATTAATAAGTTCCCCAGTTTCTGTTAATCCAAATATTTTTTCAATCAATTCGACCACTTCCTTGACAGTTCTTTATCACTAAACTCACTATATTCTCTGCAAACCTTATAATTCCGACTCACATTCTCCTCAAACCACTTCAAACAATAATCCCTCTTCGGATTATAATTCTCACATGAACTATGAATATTCTCACTCATCCGCATCACCTAATAATATCTTTCACCATTCAATTCAAGTTTCAACATATTCAAAGCTGCAATTGCACAACTGGAATCATTGATGCCACTATAAAACACTTCCAGTTTATTGGAATCATCACCATACATTTCCCTAGCAATCATCAGATGATTCTTATAATCTTCAATCATACCATTATGATATCCAATATGCTTATCAATCACTTCAAATACTGATTTTTTATCCATAACTTCTGTTTCCATCTAAATAACTCTCCCAACTTCTAGTTGTAAATATCTTCTTGTTATTGCACCATCGTACAAACATTCTCTGATCCGCATCAGTCTTATCATATGGCATAGCATAACTGTGAATGCCATAATCATCCCATAGATGCATCACACGTTCCAAATCTTCATCCCTAGTTGACCAGTAACCGATTAAGACATAACACATCAGTTTCTTCGGCTTAATATACTCCAACAGTTCTTCAATCTTATCATCTAGATTCTGTTTTGGATTATCCCAAGCAAACTTGATATTATGATAATGTTTCAATCGATTCAAGGCTTCTCCCTGCTCTCCATCAAAGATTCTTATATCGAATCCCTGAATATCCACTGGTTGATTCCATTTCAACAATTGCCTGATGGATGATTTCCATTTTGGATTAGCAAAGAAATTATTATCCATAACCTTAATGTATTTGCCATTAGGATTCAGATTCTTGGGTTTGACTGGATGAATATCCCCTTCCTTTTCATTCACGATACAGAAGGGGCATTTTCTGAAACATCCTCTACTGAACCATACCATACTGAAATCACAGTCAGGGTATAAACTCCAGTCATAATCACAGTCTTCAATCTCCTTTGGCAGTCTTGATGTGACATCAAATCCAGTACCACCACATATCATGTCAGGGGTGACAAATGATTCCTTGTCAGTATAAGTGAACAGACTGAAGGCATAAACCTTATCATAATCATATAATGGATGCCATTCATACACTTCTGCCCCCCCCTCCTTATAATACTGTGATACTTGCATCATTGCACTATTAACGATTGTCGGTTCTAGATTGAGCAATCCAACCTTCATAACAATCCTCAATATATTCCATGGGCATTTCATTTTCCCATTCTGTGCAATTATCCACATCCTTACAAGCCTTATCATAATAGTCACACCATCGCATATCTTCATATTCATTCATATACTGATGATTGCAGACTGGACAAGTATCTGTGGGTTCAATGAATACTTGTGGAGTATCCATTTTCCCATATTCAATTTCATCATTACTTTTACATATATATGAGATGCCGATATCTTCACTTATAGGAGTAGAGATATCCGCATCAGGATTATATTGTTTCAATTCATGTATCAGTTCCTTTATCTTCAAAATAACCTCCAAACATATTATTTACAATATGAGTCACTACAGTAGTGGTGACTGCATTTCCAAGACATTTATATCGTTGAGTGTCAGACACCACATTACCATCCTTGTCATATAAACTCCAATTATCAGGAAATGCCTGTAATCTCTCACACTCCTTTGGAGTCAAGCGTCTAATGCGATAATCCTTATCCACAGTACCCCAATCGGAACTGGTGGATAATGCACCAGTTTGACCCTTTTGTGAGCGACCACGAGCCAATTTGCTTGATGGATGGCATAAACGAACACCATCGCCAGTATCCACTTCATCATATCCCTTCTCTGTATTGGTCTTCAACTTGAGCATAGGAACATTGCCACCACCAGTACCCATTGACTGGGTCAGGCAAGGAGTGTATGTGCCATCAGTACTGTTTCCATTGAACTTCCTTGTGGTATTATAGACCTTTTCAACTTCCAATTCTTCCCTGATGCGAACAACATTATCGCTTCTTTGACCCATCATTGTTGGAGCGATATGGTCCTTGTCATAGACATTTCCACTCCAATGACCATTCTTATAGACATTATCAACAACCTTTGGCTTGTCAGATTCTTCTTCAAGGATCTTGATAGGGTGCTTATAGTTGGTACTGGTTAAGGTCGATGATAATCCATCGACCTTAACCACATTCTCCCCATTATGACCAGTATTGCCGACATTCCCTGCAACATTTATCTTCACAAGTGACTCATCTCTGCAAGTCAATGTAGATGACAAGCCACTTTCATCATAGGCTCTCTTGTCCATATCATATACTCCATCAACCCATTCAAATTCTGTAATGAATGCATCGTAAGTGTCACTTTCTATGCCCAAGATTTCCTTTAAATCAAACCAAATGTCATCGGATGGTGGAGCAAAATATTCATCAGACCTGAACCAATGCTCAACTTCAGACTTCGGTTTGCCTAATTTTTCAGAGATGTCCTTGATTGTTGCATCTGCAGCTTTTTTATGTTCACGAAGAAAACTGGACAATTCATCATAATCACAATCATGAACTCTTTTCCGAACTTGTCTGTTGAAATGGAATGGTATTAATCGTACATTAACCTCTCTGCAACCTCTTTTCGCAGATAATATTTCTCCTCCACATTTGGCTCTAGAATATCCCTTAATATACAATCGCTCTCTGTTCTGTGGCACTCCATACGATTTGCTGTTATAAATCTGCCATTCAACATCATACCCCAATTCGGAGAGAATCCCAAGCATTTTCTTGTAAGTTCTCCCTCCATCGTGAGATAATAAGCCTTTAACATTTTCGAGTAGAAAATATTTGGGTCTTTTTTCTTTAAGAATCCTTGCGATTTCAAAAAAGAGAGTTCCTCTTGTGTCATCGAATCCTCTTCTTTTTCCAGAGAGAGAGAAAATGCTTGACATGGGAATCCTCCAACCAAGAGGTCAAAGTCTTCAAGTTCTTCGGTTCTGATTTCTTTTGCATCTCCAAGGTCTTTATGCCTAGGAAAGTGTCTAATGTAGATTGATTTTGCATATTTATCGATTTCACTAAAGCCTATACATTCAAAATCATATAGGGATTGTTGTAGCCCATATTCAAAGCCACCAATCCCACTAAATAATGACAAGTATTTCATTTATCCTTTATAATCCTCACAACGATTTAACCTATCTTCCAATTCCATTTGACATTCATTATACATTCGCTTCAACTCCATCCGCCTACCACTATTCTGCTCCAATGGTATAGCCCTTTGAAGATGAGCCATTGTATGTTTGATTGCCATTATTTCCTGATTCAACATATTAACCATAAATTTTACACCTTCCAATCAATATCTATTAATTCATTAACTCTTTCTTCGGCTTCCTCATAAGTCTTGAATCTGCCAAAGTATCGTGTTCGACCATCAATTCTCTTCTGTATGCGATAAGCCTTATTCTTATGAGAAATCCCTGCATTATAGATTCTAGCCACATTCAAGGCTTCCTCTTCAGTATAATATGTACCATAATATTTCTGTCTTTTACCATGACCGCGAACAACCCAACATTCACGATCCACATTAATATATGACACATTTCTGTCGAATGGTGGTAAACTGATATGTATATATCCATTCATTGTATGTGGCAACTGCACATATTTATCCCAATTCCATTCGGCATTCTCCAGTCTATCTCTCTCATATAAGGCTTCAGGCAATGTCTTGCAATCCATCCATCTTTCATTATCCTTGATAATCCAATACTTATCCTTTTCAAAGTATATGTATCGGTAGAAACTACTGTAAGCCATCATCATCTCCATTGAATAAAAGATCCATTGACACACTCAACAATACATTGCCATTATCCACTTCCCAGTATAATGTGTTATTCTTCAGATATTCCAAATCTTCAACAGTCAACATTTCTGTTGGATAAATGGATAAGCCATTGATAATCCAGTCCTCAAAAGAGATTATGGAATAATCCCAATTGGGCAGGAAATATTCCAGTTTCTCTGCAATGTTCAACCATACTGATTCAGGTATAGCCATCGCATCAACTTCATGATTGATGCAATATAATCCTCCAATCAGTACTGCTATTGTATGAATATTCAATTCAACTTTAACCATTTTTTATAATCCCTTCCATTTGGATAATACTGTTCCTTCACTGTTCTGATAATGATTATTCCTTGTACCATAAGGTTTCTCTACTGGACTGGATAATGTTTCAAAGACAATCTGTGCAATATCCATCCCATGATACAATTCAAATGGTTTATCACTCACATTCTTCAACTCCAATGTTACTTGACCAGTAAAAGCAGGATCAATAAACCCTGCAGTTACATGAACCATTATCCCAAGTCTACCAAAACTACTTCTTCCTTCAACTCTTGCCATTAAATCATATGGTACATGGATTGTTTCCATTGTACAACCAAGTATAAATTCATTAGGTTTCAACTTGTAACTGTCTTGTGTTAAATCAATTGTTTTTCCACGAATTGTTTTTAACTCATCACCTAAATGTAAATCTATACTTGCAGGTTGCAGGTCATCAGGATTGAATGGATTAACAAGATATACTTTCTGTTCAATTATTATCCTTTTCAAATCTCTGTCACTTAATATCATGTTTTCACCTTGGTTTGCAGGTAACTGTAAACCATCCTGCTCTGTTTCTTCTTCTGTGGATATTTCTGTGCGAACATTCTCATACAATGAGTAATGTCATCACCATACTCCTTTATTAACTCATCACATATGTCTTCAATACTTGATGGTACTGTTCGACTATCCCATACTTGCATGAAGATTCTCTCAATCTTCTTACTGGAATTTTTGATATATTCAACTGGAAAATCCTCCAATAGCATATTATGAATATACTCTGTATGATGATTCTCATCTTTAAGATAAATCTCTTTGACTTGTGAACCATACTCATCAAAGTATTTCAAACATTCCTTCAGGATATATTGTTTTGGTATGCCTCCTCTACTCTTATGTTGTATTTCAATATCCTTCGGTTTCACCTTAATGTATTTCTGCAATCCACCAACCTTTGTACAGTTAATAACTATTCCTTCAGTTGCAATCCTACCATTTTTCTCATAGTATTGCTTATTCAATTTCTCCAATGATTTCTGAATATGCTTGATTGCACCTTCAATAGTATCCTTAAATACTTCATGTTCGATATCATAATTTCTGTACTTATTACTGGTGAAGAACACTTTCCAACCCTTAATGGATGGTTCATAAACTGGATTATGCCATTTGATTTTGAATAGTTCATCAGGCAATTTAAATCCATAAGTTGCAAGAGTCCTTATGCTTGATGCTTTGTAGAAATGACCATTATTATAGCATCCAATCAATGCAATATCAATCCCAGTATCATAATGGATGATTTCATGCTTATTCAGTATACCATACAATTCAAAGTATAATATACCTTTATTGCATCTGTAATAGGATTCAATGCTTGATTTATCAACCTTATCATATAATTCAAGGAAACTCTTATCTGCAACTGCCATTCCACGAGTTTTAGGCACAATCTCAATAATCCCACCATCCTTATCAAATAAAGGATACAGTATCAAACATGACCCATCCAGTTTCTCAAATCCAATAATATATCCATCCTTATCCACATCACTTTGATGCTGATAATATTTGATTTTCGGCATACTCTGTACGAACTGAAATGTATCCTCACCATTGATTTTCAGGATGACTAATGATCCAAGGAAACGATTATGTTTCAAACAGATATATCCATTAATTCTGTTTCCATTTGGTGTGAGTTCTTCAAACTCTTTGATATCCCTTTTTTTACAATCACCAAATGATTTACATACTTTATCAATCATTCTTTTAACAACTCCATAACTTATCCATCATCCTTCCTCTCAACATAAGAACACATTTTATGAGTGAAACCCAATAATTCAACTACATGATTATCAAACAGTTTCTCTTTGGTTACTGGGTCATATGGCATATGAGTATAGATATTTGAAAGATATACACTTTCCCTACCTTCATCATATAACATAAAGGATAATACTACTTCCCTATCATCAGGCACATCTTTTAATGCCTCTTTCAAATCTTTTGCAGTTAATTTAACTACTTTCTTCTTTAATAAATTATCAATCTTCATGATTCTTTAACCTCTTTTATTAATTCCTCAATTTCCTCAAATGAGTATTTCTTATCGTTTTTTTCAATAATCTCTATCACTTGGTCAGGCAAATCCCAACTGTAACAATCAACTGTATCCAATGCAGTCTTACCATCCTTTTCATGCACCCATCGACTACACACAAAACTGTAATCCAATCTTACCATTGCAATCGCATCCTTGCAGAACAGATGAACATACTCCGAATCAGTATGAGGTACTGACAAATCCAAGTTATGCCCACCATATTTACAGTTCAAGCAACTGAAATTCGCATGATTTAATAAGAAGAGATAAGCATCCCTCCACGATTTAAACTGAACCATATTAATCAATCCACCTATTGTTTTCCTTAATCTCTTCTGTATCATTCTCCCTCACAACATGAGATAACATCCGATATCGTGATTTTCTCTGACATTGAGGGCAGGTATGGATGTAATCTTCAAAAAGATGCATCCATAATAACTGCCACCATGTAAAATGCCAACGATATCCACAAGTGCAACGATACTCATATGGATCTATATCCTGCACTTTCCTATGAGGAAATAAACTACAGAACCATTCCCAGTACATTTAATCCTCCTTGATTGGTAAAATACAAACCTCATCATCCACCAATTCCACATAATGATTCAAAGACAAATCCAATAACCATTCCTCCAAAGTCAAAGACTCTGAATAATAATCCTTAACCTTCATTTTTTCTTGCTCCTTTTATTATATTTAACACGAGCATCCATCCTCTTCTGCTTTAATTCAGTTCGTATCTTATTCCAAAACTGTTTTTCAATATCAAATATTGTTTCATTTGGATAATAAGTACCATCAGTTTCCCATTGCATACTATGAAGATTAGCCCATAAATTAGGCTCTCTTTTAAACACTTCATACAACTCTGATTTTCTCTGCAATGGACACAACCAACAATTGAAATGATTATGGTGTTCATAAACACCACCAAAATCAAATCCATAATCATAACACATCTTTAAAGCATCAGAAGTAGTTATTCCTGCATCAACTAATGGATACTCAACATCATATGTCGCATATAATTTTTTATTAGTTCTTTTCTCCTCATCGGCACAATAACCAATGTATTGGGTGATTTCCCCCCCCCCAAATTTATCTTGGAGATGTTCTCTCATCGCTATTCGTTTAACACCAGTACACCATCGATTAAGGAATGATGGGAAGCCCCATCGTTCAAATCCCTTCTGTATCTCATCAGACACATCCAATTTAGTGATTTCTACATCAAATACATCTTCAACTTTTTTAAGATGGTCATTAGCACATTTCCACATCCAATCACCAACATCAACATAAAGGATTTCATCAATAGGCTTCTGATTTTCCAGTAAATGAATGAGCATAGCAGTTGAGTCTTTTCCACCACTATAACAAAGGATATGATTCATTTAGGAATCACCTCTATACTGTCAATACTGTCATAAAAAATATAGACAATACTATTATCTCTATCAAATCGCACACCTTCCTGAAGAAAAGTCATACACACATTCTCATCAAATTTCACTGGAGTAGGTTCACTATTCTTCCAAATCTTCAAAACAAACCTATCCAAACCATCCAACAACACCATCAGGTCTGCAATCACAAATGCATACTCACAATCATCCACCTTCATAACAGTCATACAATACCACCATTCACACAGAATTCAATTGCATCCTCACTCCAATTATTATGGACAAGATAATCCCTAACCATACGAGCCTTCTCCAATGAATCATAAGTACCACAATACAATTTCTTACCATTCAATTGCTTATCCACACGAAACTTACCATTATGACAATCACGAATATGAGTCATAAAACCAACTGGATTAACACCTCTCATTCTCTTAAATCCAGTTTCCTCTGTAACCATACGAGCATAACGAAGATACCTTGCATGAGATAAATCATACTTCTTCAAAATCTCTGATTTAGGAATAAACATATCCATATAATCCTTCTTGAAGGAATCATAATCCACATCCTCATAATCACCTTCAACAATCCTGAAATTGAGTTTGCTCATAAATCTCCCTCCATATAATCGTAGATATCACAGACCAGTTCTTCCAACAAGTCAATTTCATCATTATCCACATTAAAAACAATATCAAATTCATTGTCAGGCAGATTGAATCTTTCTGATTCTGATTCGTTTTTAGAATGGCATCTGATAGTATATAATTCACCATCCCAGTTCTTTTTCAAATATCTAATTACTCTGTCATCTGCAATGATTACACAGAATCCTGCACGAAACTGTGTTTCAAAAAACACCCATCGATGACCATTAATTTCAGATATGCATAATGGAATTTCCCTTTCCATTTTAGCAGATAATTTGGGTTCGTTCAAACGAATATACTCATCTTGTTCATATTCTTCCAAATTAGGTTGATTTGCTTTATCAGTATAAGGTTTAACCCATATACAATCACTATTTTCTGCTAATTTATGTGCTACAATTTCCTTGCCACTGTTTTTAGCACCATTGATTGCTATTATCTTCAAATTTCTCACCTCTAAAAAAATTTTTTAAGATGGAGAGTACAAAAATAGTAATTGGCTACATCTAATTGTAGTCAACAAATCTATTTCGATGAGTCAAGCCAAAAATACACACAACAACACAACAAATTGGCTTGATTCACTCTTCATCTTCATCAAATATTACAACTTCAAATTTCTCTATATCCTTATAATTTATATTGATTTTACAGAATTCATAATTCGATTCCAATGCCACTTCATTCGCATATAAATGTATATGCTCAAATCCTTCAATATACCCCCAGTCAGTCAATATATGAGATATCCTATGGTTCTTGTTCTTGTCAGGAACAAATTCTATATGATACATTCGATGTTTCTTCTTAGGTCCTCTGCGATGCATCACTGGATATAATCCAATCTCTTTGAGATACTGGTACATCTGATTACGATTCATAAATCAATTTCACCTACATCGATTTCTATGCGATTTGGTGTGATTATAGTCACTCCTTCATAGTTTTTGAGATCCCTTGATTTGAATCGGTTGATTCCTCTCATATGAATGATTATCTTCTGTATTACTTTAGTGTCATTGGCAGAGTTATCTAAATTAATGGATTTGATGTTAATCGGTTTCACTCCAAATCGCTTACATAATTCATCAATAAACTCTTTTTCGGCACTATACTGATTTAATGTGGCATCCACATAATTATTTATCCAATCCACTTACTCCTCCGACATTCTAGGTGCTATCATGCCACTAACAGTCACACCCATCAAATCATCCTTGTATGAGTATAATACTGGTGCATCTTCACCTAATCTTAATTTAACAGTCTTGCATATCTTATCAAATTTCAACATCTGATTGATATAATCCAATGCGAAACTGGATGATACTGTATCAGATGATGATTCATAATCCACATCCAATGTACTTGCATACTTGGTTGGCACATCATTACTGGTCATGACAGTCAACAAGTTACCATCCGCAACAAATGTGAATAAATCACTGCCAATCAGATTGATATCCTTGGCGGTTTGTTTCAATTCATCCACATTACATTCCAGGACCATTGGCAATTCCAATGATGGTGGATTGGGTGAATCAATATCTTCAGATGGCAATACGAATTCAAATAGACGTGTATTGCCAGTATCTGATTCAATCTTACCGACTAGATACTCATCATTCAATTCCAGTATCAATGTGTCTTTTTTATTTGTACTTTTCAGTAACTTGTTCAAGTCATCAATGAATACAGTGATGGATTGGACATCATCAATCACATACAAATCAAAGAAATCCTCTTCATATACTGCATGAAAGTATCTTGTCCTTCCACGATCCAATACAGAACATACCATTCTATCAGGGTATAACTGCAATTCCAACAGATCCGCTACTGAATCATACACTACATCAAAGAATGCCTTGAACTGTTCGATATTATCTATAACTATCTGCAATTTACATCACTTCATCCTTAAAATATTTATTAGCATTGATATGTAGATTCTTGTCTACAGTTAATCGCAGGAAACTTGGTTGGCTCATAGGTAATCCTTTATCTCTTGCATATCCTCCATATCCAAGGAAATGTCCAGTAAAAGCATAATATCTTCTATCTCCACCATCGTAGCCTCTGCGATAATTGGATGCAAATTCCAATTGATGGTTATGACCCATCATATAAAGATTCGCATCAATGTCGCTCATATCTCTTATGAAATTATTCATTCCCAATTGACTGGTTTTTGATACTTTCGTACCATGTTTCCCATAAATCACTAATTCCTTATCATATTCTATGATTTTGTCAAAGAAATCCGCATGACTATAATTAGCACCTAATCTTGATGCAATACTCTTTGATACATCAAAATTATGTTCTCTCATAGTACGATTCTCATGATTACCGCTCACCACATAACGAATATATTCCTTATATGGTTCAAGCAACTGAATCAATCGCTCCAATGCATCATGAGTAGACATTATGCTACCATATGCATCCAATGATGCTCTTGGAAACTCCAACAAATCCCCTAATAAATAAATTGCCTTATTATCAGGTGCTTGTTCAAAGGTTTTTCTCCAGTAATCGAAGAATTCCAAATCGCATTGAGCCGATCCAAGATGCAAGTCACTTAAAGGGAACAAATATAGTTTCTTACTCATCACTCACCTTTAGTTTCTGATTGCATGAGTCAATCTTATATTTTATGTACTCAATTTCATAATAGGCTTCATCTCTAGCAGTTCTTTCCTCTTCAAGATGACTGTTGACATAAGCCTTTTTCTCATCCACAGTAGGTCTGCCAGTGCCTAACTCTTCCTTGAAGTCAGTATCTAACCATAATCTTGATTGCTTATTCTTGTAGATTCCGACTTTCTCCACATAATTCTTATAGGCAGAGTGTATCTCATCAATACATTCATCCAATTCCTTGATTATTTCCTTACGATCCATGATTTCACCTTGCTTAATCTACTTTTCTTTTGAGCTGCAACTGCATTTTCCATTAATGCCATTCGCTCTTCTAACCTATTCAACCTATCATTGTCAGTCATTGATTCCACCAGTTCGGTTGGAGCAGGATAATCACCTTCAAGATTAATGTTACCATCAATCAGATTATTCATGAATGTTCTTAAGTTGGTCATACTCACATCATTCACAAAATCAATCTTATTCATGATGGATGGTGCTTTATAGCCTAAATCCATTAATGACTGGATTCTACGAGCCTCCACGATATTAAACTTTAAACTTGGACCACGATTATCTATTCTTCTAAAGACTTCCAGTTCAGGTCGGTACTCATATTTAACCATTTTCTTTTTCTATCTCCTTGATTATTATTTGTGGACTTATTGGGTCTATGAATCCACCTAATTCTTCTAGGATTTTCCCATTATTCGATATCCACCATAATTCATCTTTATATTTTATTTCCATTATTTTAATTCACCTATTGCAATATCAACTGCTTGAGCAGTCTTCTTACCAATCCCTTCAATGCTTATCAAATCAGAGTATTCAAGATCCAACAACTTCAACCCATTATCTTCAAGATAATCAGTTATCTTCAAGGCAGATTTGACTGGCAATCTTTGATGGTCATTGATATAAATGCAGGACAAATAAGATGCTATCGGATTGGTCAGACCAGTCTGCGGTCTGTCCACCATCTTCACATCCACATTATCCTTAAATATCTTTGACACCAATGCATCCATCAAAATCCATGCTTGTTGGCGATTCTCAACAACTAAAACATCACTATAGGTTTCCAGTCTAGCAACTGCTCCAAGATATGATTTGACTGTAAATGATGATTGAGGCTTCTTCTTATTATTGGAATTGCAATTCCAATATGCTTTAGAGTTATCCTGATTAATCTGTTTAGGCACACTGCCTTCAACAATCACATAACTGTAATCATATTGTAGCATATTCCTTGCTTGTTTGAAGACTCTCCCATCCTTTATTGAACCAATCATATCAGATGCATTCTTGTATTCAAAACATATTCTGTCATGAAATACATAATCGCCGACATTGAGATGCTCAACTGAAGTGCCATAACCCATCTTCTTGAAGAAGTTCTCTGCAGATTTGATTCTTGATTGGGATTCTCTGTTATCGATTTTCACAATCATAACTTTGCTACTCCACTATTATCAAACTCTACCAAGCCCATTTTCCTTAATGTCCATATATTGCCCTTGCATCCACAACTGGCACAATTGAACCAAGATTTAGTGACCAACATTGATGGATGATGGTCATCATGATTAAAGCATTTCATATAACCATAACCACGATTATACATCTTGATTTCCTCACCAGTTATTCTAGGCAACAATTCCCTTAAATCATTCATCAGTATAGGGTCATTTCCACCGATTGCTTTGGTTTTCTTGAGCTTATTCTGCATATCCTTTTCAACAATCTCTGCCTTATGATATGCTCTCACTAAACTTTTTGACTGTAATTGAGTAGGTAATTGCTCACCAGTATACTCTCCATCAATTATACTGACAACCTTGCCAGTAGATGGATGTCTGCTCCCAATTAGACGTATATTGCCATTCATACCTGCATTCAAGTTGATACTATCCAAGCATTTATGATTCTTGGCTTCATCGTGGATCAGATAATACACAAAATCCTTGAAATACTGATTCCAATCCTTGACCTGAACACCATCATCAGATGAATCAAACAATACTGGAGCAATTTCACAGTAAAGATGTACACCCTTATTTGTCGAATCAACAAGGAATACATTATGACCATGTTTAATGAGATAACCCTTCAATCTCTTCGCTTCCTTCCAAGCAAGTGATGGTTTCTCATTATCATAATCCAATATAATCGTATCTATCAACCTATCCCTTGGACACTTTGTGATGAATACATCTTCAACAGTATTCTGATTAGCCAACACCTTCTCAATGACTTTCTTGGACCAACACCTATACTGTCTAGCATACCCAGTAGTACGATTCCTAACAGTAATGATGTGTTGTTTTGGTCTAATCCAATCATAACTCACAATACACACTCTCCAAGAATGGTAAATCCTCAATAATTGGATGCACTGATTCAAACAAATCAGTAGTATCCAATTCCTTATCATTGACTAGAAATTCCAAATACTCTTCATATTGATGTGGGTAAACAATTTTAAACACGTTACTTGCCTTATCCACAAGATCCTTGTTGAAATTAGGCAAAGGAGAATCAACACTGGACACCATACCCTGATTCAAACAGTATATGTTATGTGCAGTGCCGAATTCCTTGCCGACATTCACAATAATCTCCTCATCAATGAGTTTATTGATTCTTTCCTGAATATAATTCTTTGACTTTCTGTACCATCTCTTATTGCGATGATGTGATTTCAAGGATTTCAAGGTAAATAACTTATCCTTGTTCCATGATTCAATAGTGATAAAACCATTATCTCCATTCACATCACCATCATTCTTTAACTGCTCAAGGACTGCATCTTCAAACAGTTGACCATCTTCAACAAGGATTTCATTAAATACATTATATTCTTTGATGATTCCATTAGCGAATCTTGATTCATCAGGCAATAAATTAGCCGAATCAAAGATATTCAATGCATTTAAATTATCCCTTTTTGAAGCGAAATATACTTTTGTTTTAGTTGGAGAATACTCTTCATCGACATACATCTCATGCTCTAACGATGTAGGATTATTCAATAATGTCACGAGTTTCAATATAGCATTATACTCCAATATCTTACGATTGAAGTCATCATGATCCTTCAGATGCTCTTCAATGCAGAACATATAAGGATTGAAGAAATCATAATCATCAGGATTGAATTTATACACCAATCCTTTAATGCTATCTCTTATACTCAAAAGTTTCTCAATCTTATCATGAAATATACCATGATTCTCCATCAAGAAATTAAACACCATCAATTTCCCAGTATCGATAGGATTTGGAGTCAATATAACTGAACGAGTCTTTTCCTGCTCATTCACATTCTCCTCCAATGCAGTAGTGTATGATAAACTAGGATAACCTTTGACTTCTTGGTCAACTTGCTCCATTGTTTCCTTGTCAGTTATTCCTCTTTCAACATGACCATCAGTAGACAACTGCTTAATCTTATTCCTGAACAATTCGGTTTCGGCATCATCATCCTTTGAACCGATATCTCCAAGATAAAAAATATAACCAGTCATATCTCTGCCTTCATATTTATTGAAGAAATAGGATACAGTTTTTACACCATATTCAATTTTCTCATCAGGAATCATAGACAAGGCAGTTTCCAAGATAAATGATTTCCCACTAGCAGGATTACCTATACCAATAACATTAGTACCTTTATAACCCACTACTGTTTGGAAATATCCTAGAAAAGCCCTGACAATCTCCCTAGGCTTACCAACACCTAGACAATGAGTGACACCGACAATCAGTTCCAATGCACTCATCTCATACTCATCAAGATAATACTCAAAATCAGTATACAAATCAGTATACTTGTCATTGACCAGTTTCTCCTCATTGATTGAATCATCGACAACTGCAATTTTGACAATGTTTGATTCCAATTCATTCTTGATTTTGATGAGTGTAGCATCCAATTCGACTGGAGCTGTATGTGCAGTCAAGGCTGATTTCAAAAATCGGTGCAAAGGGGCTTGAGTAGAAGTTTGAGTAGGTGAATTATTATCATGACCAATAATCTGTGTGGTTTCCCCACTCTCATTGGTCATTTTTGATTCATATCTGTATTTCTTCCCTTGCTTGTTTTCACAACAACGAACATACAGATTCTCATGTACTTTCACCCACATTAATCAAATACTTCCCTATTCCAAATTCATCTCATCTTCTGATATTCTCTCCACTAGTAATGATGGGAATGAACGATTGCTTCCCTTAATCAATTCATACTTGCCTCTGAAGGTAAATCCTTTAAGACATTCCTTAAGTTCATTAAAATTAGTAGCGATACTTTCCCTACCAACATCTTCAGGTAATTCACCACCATCAATCAAGGCTTCCTTAAAGAAACTGTAACTGGATGTGCCTGGTGTTATAATGAGTGTAGTGTTCTCATCCAAGCCTTCTTCACCTTTTTTGATGTTGGCATAGAATGGGAAAAATACAGTCAGTAAATTACCATCATCCACTTTCATTTTTCTTCTTGTTTCACCAGTCATCTCATCTTCATATTCAATGTACTGACCTTTCTCATCAAGGGCATATTGTGTACATTTAGGCATATTGCCCACTATACTGAATATAACTGAAATTGTGGCTTTGCCAAAATTGTTCTTCCTTGGTTCAATTACCTTTTCAACTCCAAGGATCACTCCTTTAGGTTGATGCTTTTTGATGCTAGAGAGTAACAATGTCTTGTCACATGGCTCTTTAGCAAAAACTTTCTTTTCATCTTTTACAATTTGTGCCATTTTATAAGACCTCCGATATGTTAATCAAGTATCTTTTAGGAATGTGGAGAGTCTTAAGTTCACTTATAGCCTTTCGTTCCGCAGTTGACTTATCTTCGGCTTCCACTATGAACGAATCAAGTTCATCGGACCTTGGAAGTCGATAATCAACAATATATAATTTCACACTTAACCACTGCTCCCATGTTTTTCTAAAAGAAATTATACCACAGTTTCCTATGGTAATTCAAGAAGCGACTTGCAAATTAAACTCTATGACTGACTGATGAGTAGGATAAGGTGATAATAAAAACTCATCAAAATATTACGATAGTTGAAAGATTGCATAAGAATTCACACCATTTTTTTAGGCAAACCGCTCCTTGAATTACCACAGAAAAACATTCTGAAGGGAAAAAATGAGTGGATGAGTTATGTTACATCCACATCCACAATTTCACCTTCTTTAGGTAATCCAAAAGGATACAATTCAATAACAACAATCCTGAATGCTTGGTCATCATAACCTGCTCTGATGATCCAATCAATCCCAAGTTCATGAATCTTCTCCTTTTTGATTACTGGATTTACATCCCTATCCCATTTTAATGTGATGACATCGAAATCTTTACTGTAATCGATATCATTCCATTTGAAGAACTGGGATAAATGTTCTTCGATGTGTTTCTTCAATAGTTTCCTTTCCTTAATCATCTGTTGAACATTGATGGTGTGTTCCATTACACCATCCTTCCATTGTTCCAATGTATCCTTATCCATCATCTAACCTCCATGCATTATAACATAAGCGATACAATTCACCTTTATTATTCATCTTACCTAATGCCTTGTCAGTGCATTTCACTAGATTATGTGGCTTGTAGCCGATGATTTCAAATGCTATCTTGACTGACTGTCTGATATCCTCCAAATACATATGTTCAATATATGCGGATGGGCAGACTTGTTCCATTCTAGCCAAGACAATTTCTGATTCATGCACATCTTTAGACATATAATGCACCTGACTCTCTCCTCTTTTGAGGATTATTCTGAATGGGTTTTGGTCCATCAATCTTCTTCTGATTATATTTGACTTCCCATTCATCAATGTACTTAATCAAATCACCATGTTCGATATTATACATTATCTTACGAGTCATATTGTCAGATAAGTGAACCTTCTTCGCAATAGCGATTGCATCCTTGTAAATCATTCCAGTAGTGGAATCATTCTTCATAGCCTTGCGAATCATAATCGCTTGTTGAATGTTCCAACGAGATGGACTTTTCCTAGTCTTATACAATACACTGCCATTTGACAACACTCCACTAATCTTGAACAATGCTTTATTCGCGGAATTATACTCAAATGATTTGAGTACATTGTTTTTCCTAGTTTTTGATTTTGACTTACTGGATTTTTTAGGCTTTTTGGTTTCAGACTTAACTGGTCTGATGGCCTTGAATGCATCCATAATATCATTGATAGCGGATTCACTCAAATATTTCTGTCCTTTAAGGATACTTTTAACAACATCAATTGACACTAGATTATTTTCAGGAACATATTTTGTTCCTTCAATCATCACTTCCAAATTAAACACTTCACTCATATTAATCACTTCCCCAATTTTTTGACATGATAGATCCCCAATTTTCAGGCAAATCGATATCAGAATTTTTAGGCAAAATGACTTGGAGATCCCAAGGTTTTACTCCATGCTTTAATGAATTTTTCAGGCAATTTGATACTGAATCCTCCACATACAATGGAGATGGACCATAATGTTCAACAGTTTTAGGTATTCTCTTATCCAGTTTATGGTAAACACACCATAACTGATTGACATCATCATACAACACTATATGATTGAATACATATTTAGGTGGCATTACAACATCACCACCAACATGGAATACATCACAAGTATCATCAATACTGGCACACTAGCATAAGCCAATATTATCAACAATGATGGGTTGAGTTCGTGTTCCCTGAACCAAGAATTTCTGCGATGAAGTCTAGGCTTCTCTTCAACACTCCAGTACTGGAGCAATGCACCAAAGAATCCTTGATTAGTCATATCCATCACACTCTGAAGAGCGAGAGGATAAATTGTTTTCTAGCATCAAGATTAATGCTACATCTATTATTTCCTTCTCCTTCACAGTAGCCATATACATAGGCTCACCTGATATAGGATGGAAACATTTTTCCATATAATCACCTTTCGTTCTATTTATTAGGCAAATTCGCCTTTGACTCAAAAACTGAAACTATAATTTGGACCTTTCAGATTTTCAAGTACAATTTATTCTATGTGATGTCCTAGTATATAAAGGTTATGAGAGAGCATTTGAAAAGTAATAGTATTATATACTAGATGATATCATATATATTATTGCACTTGACATCTGCTTTTTTTACCCAAAAGCCTTTCGTTCCAAGTGCCATGAACGAGCATCACAATGTGGACTTGGACCTCCACGATGCCCTTCATGTTTGCCAAGCCATTTACCAAACTTTTACCGAACTTTTACCGAACTTTTACGAAGTTTTTACCAAGATTTTTTACGAAGGGGAATTTTAAGCACAAGGAAAAATTTTCTAGGGGTTTTCCAAGCACTCACTTTTTTTCGCTAGGGGTTTTGTAAGCACTAGGATTTTTTATCGACTGGTTTTTCAAGCACTAAAATTTTGTCGCAGATGTAAAAAAAGAAGTCAAATCTTAAAACCAGGACCATAGAAGAGCTGCAGATGCAAACAAAGACCAATCGACGTGGATTGCATATTTGATGTGGAGATCCCAATGTCAGGGAATGAGATGTTCAAAAATAGAAGTGGATCATCAGACTGCAAAAAGATGATGAGATGCCTTGAAGTTTTTGGATGTGATTTCAAGATTCAGTACCCTGAAAGTTGCATCTCATCATAATAATATATAGTGATATATTTTATATAAACTTCATCCATCAGAAAACCAAAACATTTATATATCATTGTGGTGAAAGTAATAACTGTAAGCAGTTGTGATGACTGTAGTCATCATAACTACTGGATGTGATTTAATATGAATGAAAATGAAACTATTTGGATTGAGTTTGAAGGATGGATGGGTACAACATCTATCTGTGGATATATGGCTTTGGATGAAGCCGATGATGAAGCCCCATTGCAATTCTATGGAGTGGATGGTCTTGAATGCGGATCTCACATCAGTCAAACCAACAACAATACTGTTGAATGGGAAAAACTCTCACAATGGTTCGCAACAACAGATGTTGTTCAGTACCTTGTAGACTTTGCAGAAGAGTCCAAAAAACTGCTCTTTGCACATGAAGATGACTGGGGAAGAATCGACACAGTTGAACTCTATATCAACTGTTCCAAATTGGATGGTGATTAGAATGGCTACCACTTTTTGGGAATTATACAACTACAAATACATGAACGATGATGAACTGGAAAAGACTGACTTTTCCAGTTACAGTGATGATTGTGAAATCCTCATCGAAGTCGATGGGGAATTATATGAATGCAACATCGGTGATTTAACCAAAAACGATGGAAAACTAGTATTAGAAGTTATATTATAGGTGATTAGAATGCAAGATATTAGTGCTTTAAAAAATGCATTCTCCACAACCTTTGGATTAAGTGGAGAAATGCACTACACAACTGAAAGGAAAGGCAAAGAGATTATAACTACTTTAGTATTATATATAGATGAATTCCACCAAAAATACATCTCCAAAGAAGAAGCCATGGAAATTTTTGATATGGTAACAAAAGCATTCATGATGGGATGCAAAGCAGAGCATCATTACTCTGCTCACACATACGAATTCGACAGAGAAAACTTAACTGTTGTAGAAACAACAACAAAGGATGCTCCACATAGGGGTGAATGGTTATGAGTCATATGGTACAATTCAAAGATTTAATCAATGTTGGAATTCTTGATGCCGAATGGGTTGGATTCCAAGGTGATTCAGAATATGTTGATGAGAATGGAGAAGTCCAATTAGGTTACTGGTCTTTTGTTGAAGTTCTTGATGAATCTGCAGACTATCCATGGACTGTAAATGATAAAATCCCAGTCAAAGAACTCAACAACTGGTTATTCAAAATCAAGAACAGTAAAAACCACACTTGTGTGGTCAAATTCAATTATTAAGGTGGATGATTATGAGAGATGATAGTAAAACAAATATCCAAGTGAGCAGGTCCACTAGGAACAGACTTGCAGAACTTGGCAAGAAAGATGATTCATATGATGACATCATCATAAAATTATTAGATGCTTACTCTGAATCTTCAGAGTAGGCTATTTTTTTTGACTGTTTTTCAGAATGTACATTTTTGTACATCAACGTACTTTGCAAATTCCAGTCTGAAGATCCATCACCGAACAAGTACACAGACCAAAACCTTTATATACTATTGTGGTCAATGTAATAATTGTAAGCAGTTGTGATGACCACAGTCATCATAACTAATGGATGTGATTTCAAATGATACCATGCAAATTATTACAAGATGAAATTGATGGAGTGGAATTCGAAATAATTATCGCTCCTAATGTGAAAGTGTGCAAACTTCTCATCAATGGAGAAGACTTGTTCATATCCGATGTCGACCTTGCTCAAGTCATAAGAGCAATCATCAACTCCGATGACTTATATGAAGTCAGAGAAGCCATACAAGGCATTTGGAGAGATGAAACTGCCATAATGATGTTGAACTACTGGATTAATGAAGGTGCTACTGATGAATAATCTCATCAAAGCACTCTCTCTGGAATGCCTTGGACCACAAACTGTCCAAGACACTCCAATGAACTCTGAAATCTTCAGAGAAATAGACTCACTGGATGATGAATTCAGAACTGCAAAAGCAGCTCAAAAAGTCGATATCCTAGCAAGGATATATGACCTATGCCTGATAATGGATGTGATTTAAGATGACTTACACTGCTTGTATGGGATGCGACAAATGTGAATACCTGACCACATTTGGATGCTATGAAAGAGATTATGACTGTGAATATGGATGCAATGACTGTAACTTCGGCGAAGAAGAATGCAAATATGAATCAGGTGACCTTGGAGCAAATATTTATGTATTCAACTGCCTTGTAAAGGATGGTGAAATCAAATACAATCCTTACATCAGATACGATAGGATGGAAACTGACTGATTTTCATCCATACCCTATTTTTTACACCTTTTATTTTTACACCAAAATCAACCATCACTTCCCTGACATTTCCAAACCGACATCCCAAGATTTTCAGTGAAATCGAATCCCAATTTTTCAGAGAAATCGACCTAGGAGATCCCCAAGAATATGGTATTTGACCGATGAGATTTTCAGGCAAATCGAATCCCAGTATTTTATGCCAATGATATCCTAGACCCACTGAAGAAAAGGGAATGGGAATAGGCAAATCGATTATGGGAACTATTCCATAGGGTATTTGGAAATCGGAATGGTCCTGGTATGGTAATGACTGGATCAAACACTTTTTTGATGACTGACTATCGGCAATGTCGACTGGGAGCAATCATATCAAAAACTGGCATATGTGCAATGGTGCAACACCTACCGAATAAATGCAACCAACGTCAAATATATTACTGGTTATCGATGCAACTATACATATGCTTATGCAAATATGCCAGTATATGCAATGGGTGAAATAAAAAAGAGTAAAACTGTCATCAAATGTAGATGACTGATGAAGTATTTGATGATGAGTGATGGTAAAGTGCAAAGATGCTGATGAATCAACTAATCATCTGACAGTTCAAACTCATCAAGCAACCTTTCAATAGTGTCACTATGTGACTCATTAGGGTACTTTTTGCATTTCAGAAACTTGTCAAACACATCATCATTCATGTTAATGTTAATATTGGTCCGTGACTTGTTTTTTGACTCATACTGGTCATATTCTTCTGCATTATCTACAATCATCTTCATTGTCTTTGTGATTGACTTGCTATATGGAAATGCATCCAATCTAGCCTTTGTATCATCACGAATTTTAATGGTTTTCATACATACTATATTTACATCAACACCTATTTAAAAGTTAGTGTCAACACACTACATTTTACGATTTACTCCAGTTACATTTTGCTAGTTTTACCACGATTTTACGAGCATCCGAGTTTTACGAGTTTTACGAACATTTTACCAAGGTTTTACTGAACTTTTACGAAAGTTTTACGAAGATTTTACGAGCATTTTACGAGCATTTTACCATGTCCTAGGATCATAATTGAGCTGCAGATGCAGGATGATGATCCCAGACCTGATGACTGATGATCCTACAACCGCCACTATAGGATCATAAACGCCTATTGCTAGTAATAGTGGTATTAATGGTGTTAGTGGTATTAGTGATGTTAATGGTGTTAATGGTGTTAATGGTGTTAATGGTGTTAATGGTATTAATGACATATTATTACAGATTAAAGTATACTTGATTAAATTAAAATAAACTTTAATTAGTGCCTAGCACTAACTATATATAATAATAAAACAATATATTATATCATCAAGTAGTTTTTAGTGCCTAGCACTAATTAAAGGCTTGAAATAACTTAAAAGGTGTAAAAAATGGTTAAAAATAGTTTAATTAATAAAAACACATATTATATGCTCCCTATGGAGTTAAAAATGATAATTAGTGCCTATGGTTCTAATTCAAGTAAATATGCATTAAATAAACAAGATTTAAATAATAAATGGTATATTACAATAATTTATTGTAATATTATTTTTAGAATTCCATTTAAAGCATTATTTCACACTAACACTAAAATTAAAGGCATTAAAGGGCTTGATTTTAGCAATGCCACTTATTGTACTAGTTATATGCTAGGATACTGTCAAATACCTTGTAAAAATTATTGCTATGCTTATGTATTTGAGAAACAATATATTAAAAGTACTAGTACTAAAAATGGCTTTTTAAAATTCAATAGTTATTATAAAGGCTTATTATTAATAAGGTGTTTTAAAGCCTTGTATAGTGATTTAAAGTTATATAATGCTTTTATTGATTATATCGATAAAAAAATTAAAGTTTTAAGATTTAATGTTAATAGTGAGTTTAATGGCATTAATGACTTCAAACTTATTTTAGATATTGCTAAAATGACTAATACTATAGTATATGGCTATAGTGCTAGGGATGACTTATTAAAAGGCTATAATGACATAAAAAATAATTATTCTAACTTATTTATTAACGGTTCTAATATTTGTTATGATAATAGATATAAAGCCGTTTTTAGTTTAAAGGAGTATTTTATGGCTAGTAATAAGTGCCTAGGCTCTTGTAATGACTGTAAAAAGTGTTTTAAGTTACATAATAAAGTTATTACTACTTTATTTCATAATAGTAATTCCGATAGCATTTTAAATACCTATGATAATAGATTATTCTTAATAGAATTATTAAATGCATTAGATACTAGATTAAACTTAAAAGAAACTGATTTAAAAGTTAATAAAGGCATATACTCAAGCCTTAATAAATTCCTTGTTTCTAATGGCTTTAATGACTTAAAAAACCTTGATATTAACAATATTAAAGAGTTATTAGATTATATATACTATGTGCCTAGAATGGAATTAAATGACCTTGAATATTCAAATAAAACAATATTAAAAGAGTATGGCTTAATTTAAAGCCATATATCAAATATTTTTAAAAAGGATGTGATTTAAATGAATGAGATAATAAAAGAATGTTTAAAACAAGTGGATGAGATTAAAATAAATGATGATACAGTAAAAAGATTAAATGACTTTTTTAAAGCCTTGAATATTCAATTAAAAGGCTCTAATGACTCTTTAATTGAATGCGAAGTCACTGAGTCAAGAGTATACATTATAAGTAATTTATATGCTAGTTATCCTGAAATAAAGCATTTAAACACTTTTTTATTAGAATTTAAAGAATTTATAATGGCTTTTAGTGATGATGATGAGTTATTATATGATATCTTTTATTTAATGCTTGATAGTGAGTTAATAGTATTAAATCAAGCCTTAAGGCTTTTATTGTTTAAAAAGATTTATAATAGTGGCTATTTTAACTATGTGGCTATAGATAGTGATGATTTTAAAAATAACTTTGAATATAGTATATTTGATTTAAGATTTATTAGTAAAATAGTTAGTAGTAATAATTTAAACAATATGGATGACTATATAAATGAAATAGGACATTATATGTATTTATATGATAATCTAACATTAAAGGATGTGTTAATATGAATAAAAAAGATAATAAAGCCTTAAAAAAAGAATTAGACAATATCAATAAAGATATTAAAAAAGTTAATGATAATCTAATTAAAGGGCTAGAATCAATAGGTATTGAATATATTGATTTATATACTTATATTAACTTAATAGATACATTAACTATCCGTAAAAATAAAATACAATACTTAATAGCCACTAATATATAAAATAGTGGCTTATAATCTTTTTTTTAAATCACTATGTAAAATATATATTACATTCTATATTAGTGTAAAATGCTACAGATAGAATACTAATCAAGCCCTTGTTATATGCAATAAAGCCCTTATAATAATATAGTGTAATGCAATAAACTATAATATAATAATAGCACTAACACATAATATAACATATAGTCATCAAACAATACCAACAAGCATTAATAAATATATATGTGATAGTGATAATATACATATTGATGTGCTTTAATGTGTCATCACTCATCCACTAGCCACTCATCCACTAGCCACTCATCCACTAGCCACTCATCCACTAGCCACTCATCCACTAGCCACTCATCCACTAGC
>OCTW013435192.1_pt1 | contig 24648 bp, 27 predicted proteins | sample 1539671 | NCBI WGS metagenome assembly OCTW01 (sample SAMN02144230, study PRJEB22623) | gut metagenome | biome: sheep rumen | host: Ovis aries | place: New Zealand | reverse complement strand
CATTATGCGAAAAAAGAAGAACTCATCATGCCATTACTTGAACGTTATGGCTATCCAGGACCAAGTCAGGTGATGTGGGGCGTTGATGATGAAATCAAGCAGGAATTAAGCCGTATATCTCGTACAATCAATGAAGAGAAATGGTATGAGCAGGAAAGAAGTAATGTTGAAGGCGTACTCAATCGTATGAAGGAAATGATTTACAAGGAAGAAGAAATTCTCTTCCCACTAGCCATGGAAAACTTCACAAAGGAAGACTGGTATCATGTCTATGAAGATTTAGAAGCAATGGGTGCAAGCTTTGTCAACAAGACATTTAAGTGGCAGGAAGCCGAAGACTTCTTAGCTGCACAAACAGCTTCCTCTTTCACAAATGGCATGATCAAAATGCCTACTGGTGAACTTTCAATCAATCAGCTCAATATCATGCTTGAAGCCTTACCACAGGATATCACTTATATTGATGCCAATGACCATGTACTGTATTTCAAAGATAAAATGCATATCTTCCCAAGACCAAAAAGCTGTATAGGAAAGCTTGTCTATGATTGTCATCCAGCTCGTGTTAGACCAATGGTTGAAGCTTTACTTGATGATTTCAAAAAGAAGGAACGTGATCACATGGATATCTGGATGAAGGATGTGCGAGTGAGATATATGGCTGTTTATGATCATGATGTATATGTTGGCTGTGTGGAAATGGTGGAAGACTTTAGTGAAGTCTTCAAGGGAAGAGAGTCGAAGTAAAATGATACAATCTATATTATAAATAGAAATATGTAAGTAAAACGTTAAGATATGATAAGGATTATGAGAGGCATATGTTAATAATTTGTTAAAGAAAAACTTCTAGAGACCTCTATTAGGTGGTATAATAATTTTGTCTTTTTTAGGGAAAATTTATGATGAAGAGGTTAGAGAAGTATGAGTATTCTCAACATTGTTAATCTTCTTGGGGGACTTGGTTTATTCCTGTTTGGTATGAACTATATGAGTGATGGAATCAACCAGGTTGCCGGTAAGAGGATGAAGGATTTATTGGAAAAGCTGACAAGAAATAGACTGAAAGGGTTCTTGCTTGGGGTCTTTGTGACATCAATTATTCAGTCTTCGTCAGCAACAACCGTGATGTTAATGGGCTTTTTAAATGCCGGTATCATGGACTTAGCACAGGCAACAGGGGTTATTCTTGGTGCCCATATCGGTACTACAATTACTGCTGTATTGATTGCCCTGGATGTTTCTGTTATTTCTACAGCCTGTATTTTTATAGGTAGTGTACTTGTTATTTTTGGACGTAAACAGAATAAGGTTTATACAGGTGAGATTATACTTGGCTTTGGTTTATTATTCTTTGGCTTGAAGTATATGTCCGGTGATCAGGCCATGGGTGTACTTAAGAGCAGTGCAGCCTTTAAAGCCTTTATCACAAGTGCTAATAATCCATTTGTTGGTCTAGCTGTTGGTACAATCATGTGTGCCATTTTGCAGTCTTCATCTGCATCAATTGGTGTCTTGCAGGTACTTGCTTTGCAGGGCTTAATGCCAATGAAATTTGCAATTTATATGATTATTGGTGTCAATGTCGGAAGTGCAATGCCACTCTTCCTGTCTTCTATTGGCGCTAAGACAAATGCCAAAAGAGCAGCACTTGTCTACTTTATCTTTGATGTTGTGGGTATGTTGATCTTTACACCAATTGCCTTCTTTACACCATATACAAGCTTTATTACAAGCTTATCACCTAATGGTTCTGTACAGGTTGCGATTGGTCATATTATCTTTAAGGTTGTAACAGCTATTCTATTATTACCATTCGTTAATGTCATTGTTCGCTTTACAACACGTATTATCCCTAGTCGTGAACATGCAAGTGACTTACGTTTCCTTTATATCGATCCAAAGCTTGTAGAATACAATGCATCAATGATTGCTTCTATCGAAAAAGAAGTACAACGTATGGTTGATTTAGTAAGATGGAACTTTGTTCATTCATGTGAAGCATTCATGACAAGAGATCTATCCAACGAAGAAGAAATACTTCACAACGAAGAAATCATTAACTGGCTCAACAACAATCTCACAGACTATATCATCATGGTCACAAGCCGTCCTATTGGTAAGATTGAAAGTGCCCGTGTTGGTCGTCTCTTCCATGTTCTGATTGACTTGGAACGTATTGGTGATCATGCCATCAATATCTTAACGCGTACAAAAACATCGATTAATGATGAACTGACATATTCATCAAGCTCTCTTGATGAATTCAAAGAGATTTATGAGAATGTCATTGTTCTCTTTGATCAGTCTATTCAGTCATTTAATCAAGAAAAACCATTTGAAGAGTATCAGACTGGTTTATTGAATTTACGTAATTTCATCCGTGACCTCAACAATAAGGCCTTGGATGATCATATTGTTCGTTTAAGAGCACATAAATGTCATACGGCTAGTGGTATTGTCTTCACAAAGATTCTTCAGGACTTAGAAAGAACAGGTGATCACTCTTACAATATTTCTAAAGCAGGTACTAATGATGCTGCATTGATCAGTCAGATGTAAACAGGGGGAACCCTGTTTTTTCTTGTTCAATGATTTGTATTTGATAGAATATCTTGAGGAGGATATGAAAATGAATAATGTTATTGATACATTGATGAAAAGAAAGTCAGTTAGAGTTTTTCTTGATCAAGAAATTGAAGAAGAAAAAGTGGAAACAATACTCAAAGCATCCATCAATGCCCCCACAGCCGGTAATCAACAGCTCTATACCATTCTCAAGATTACTGATTCATCTGTTAAACAGCAGCTATCAGTACTTTGTGACCATCAACCCTTTATTGCTTCAGCTAAGCTATTGCTTGTCTATCTTGCGGATTATCATAAATGGTATGAAGCCTATAAAGATATAGACCTTAACCCACGACAGCCTGAACTTGGGGATTTCTTGTTGGCAGTTGATGATGCCTTGATTGCTTCAGAGAATGCAGTCATTGCCGCCCAGAGTCTAGGAATAGGTTCTTGTTATATTGGTGATGTGATGGAAAATAGGGAAGAAATCTCAAAGCTGCTTCATCTGCCTGATTATGTCTTTCCTGCCGCCTTGCTTGTTTTTGGCTATCCAACCACACAGCAACAAAAAAGACAAAAACCTCAACGTGCCAATCTTAAAGACATCGTCTTTGAAAATAGCTATCATGATATGAATGCACAAGAAAGAGAAGCGATGCTCAAATATCACTATGGTGATGCTGAATATAAATCGTGGCTAGAAACTTTCTATAAACGTAAATATAATTCATCATTTGCCCATGAAATGAATCGTTCAGTAAAAGCCCACTTAAAACAGTATGAGAAGAAAGATGGATAAACGATCAAGACAATATAGTCATAAACTTTAAGGTAGAATGTCGGTGAAAGAATAAGTATTTCTAAAAAGATGATAAGTTATTGACCTTCTTAATACTCTTCGATATGATGGCTTTTAGGAGAAAAGGAATATGAATAAAATAGGATTTGATAATGAGAAATATTTAAAGATACAATCAAAACATATTAAGGAACGTATTGAGTCTTTTGGTGGCAAGCTTTATTTGGAATTTGGTGGTAAATTATTTGATGACTATCATGCCTCAAGAGTCTTACCAGGCTTTGCCCCTGATAGTAAGATACGCATGCTGAAGGAATTGAAGGACCAGACGGAAATCGTGATTGCGATTAAGGCTGGTGATATTGAGAAGAATAAGGTGCGTGGAGATCTAGGCATTACTTATGATGAAGATGTCTTACGTCTTATTGATGCATTTACATCCAATGGCCTCATGGTTGGATCAGTTGTACTCACACAATTTAAAGATCAGCCAAGTGCCATTGCTTATGAGAAAAAGCTGAAATCTCTAGGCTTACAGGTTTATCGTCATTATATGATCCCTGGCTATCCTTCTAATATGCAGCTTATTTTAAGTGATGATGGCTATGGCAAGAATGACTATATCAAGACAACTAGACCATTAGTTGTCGTAACGGCACCAGGTCCTGGTTCAGGCAAGATGGCAACATGTCTTTCTCAGCTTTATCAGGAAGCTAAGCGTGGCGTGAAGGCTGGCTATGCGAAGTTTGAAACATTCCCAATCTGGAATATTCCTCTTAATCATTCAGTCAACTTAGCTTATGAAGCAGCTACAGCTGACTTAAATGATGTCAATATGATTGACCCATATCATTTAGAAGCTTATGGTAAGACAGTCGTCAATTACAATCGTGATGTAGAAATCTTCCCCGTTCTCAAAGCCATGTTTGAAAAGATTAATGGCTCATCACCATATAACTCACCAACAGATATGGGTGTGAATATGGCAGGCTATTGCATCTTTGATGATGAAGCCGTTACAAAGGCAGCAAATCAGGAAATCATAAGACGCTATTATGATGCCTTGGATGAAGAACGTAAGGGGAATGCTTCTCATAAACCTGTTAGCAAGATTGAATTGTTGATGGAAAAAGCTCATACAAGTATTGCTGACCGTCCTGTTGTTGCCGCAGCTAATATCAAAGAAGAAGAAACGGGTGGACCAGCTGCTGCTATTGAAATGCCTGATGGAACAATTATTACAGGCAAGACTTCAGAACTGCTTGGGGCAAGTAGTGCAATGCTGATTGATGCACTCAAATATCTTGCTCATGTGAATGATGATATTAAGCTTATCAGCCCTGATATTATTGAACCTATCCAAAAGCTTAAGGTTGAAACATTACAGAATAAGAATCCTCTTCTTCATATCGATGAAATCCTCATTGCTTTATGCATTGCAGCCACTCATCATGAAGAAGCCAAGAGAGCTTATGGCAAGCTGAAAGAACTAGCTGGCTTACAAATGCATTCAAGTGTTCTATTAGCACAAGAAGATGTCAATGTGCTCAAGAAACTTGGTATTCATCTGACATGTGAACCTAAATATCAGAATAATAAACTCTATCATCATTAATGCCTTTTTCATAAAGGCATTTTTTGTGGTTTGAACAACATTATTAATAAGAATATCTCTCTATAATAATACCGTGGTGATAGAAATGTATGAATTAAAGATCAAAAGAATATATGATGAATATGAAGAGAGTGATGGCATGCGTATTCTTGTTGATGGACTCTGGCCAAGGGGCATCAGTAAAGAAAAGGCGCATCTTGATCTCTGGGACAAAGAGATTAGCCCAACGACAACGCTTCGTAAAGCTTTCAATCATGAAATAGATAAGTATGAGGTCTTTAGAAAGCAGTATCGTCAGGAACTGGCAGAAAACCCACATACACAAGACTTTCAGAAAATGGTTTTCAATCACCTAGAAAAACAACCTGTGACATTATTATATGGCGCAAAGGATCGTTTACATAATCAGGCGGTTGTTTTAAAAGAGTTTATTATGGAGGAAATGTAAATGTTTATTATTGAAGCAATGATGAATGATCATGAGAATATTAGACGTATGATGAAAGTTATGCGTGCAATTGATAATGATATTAGAAATGGTAATGTGATTGAAGTTGAGGATGTTGAACGCATTATTGATTTCTTAAGAGTCTATGGTGATGAACATCATCACCATAAGGAAGAAGTGATTCTCTTCCCAGCTATGCTTGAAACAATTCCAATGACGGATGGCATGATCAATGGTGTCATGCTTGTGGAACATGAAGGTGGCAGAGAATATGTCAGTGATTTAGAGAGTGCTCTACTTGATTACAAGAAAGATCCAAGTGATAACAATGCCTCACGTATTTGTTTTGCTTCAGAAGGCTATATTAACTTATTAAGTGATCATACAAGTAAAGAAGATGAGATTCTTTATCAGGTTGCGGAAAACAACTTACCAGCTGCGACAAAGGAAAAAGTGGATGCTTTAGGTCATGAATGGGAAGAAAGAAGCACGGCCAATGGTATTTATGACAAGTATCTAGGCTTACTTGAAGAATTAGAAGCACGTTATCTCTTTTAAAGCATTATCGTTGTCATATTATCTATAAAACAGTATGATAATGATGAAAAGGGGGATGAATCTATGAAGAATATTAAAATGTTTCATTTAAATGATTGTGGCTATTGTGATAAGGCAAGAAAAGCCATGAAAGAATTAAAGCAGGAAGATAAATATAAGGATGTTGTTGTTGAAACAATTGAAGAAACTGAACATCCTGATATTGCTGATCAGTATGATTATTATGCTACGCCTACATATTATGTGGATGAAAAGAAAATCTTTGAAGCCCATATTGGCATGACATATGAACAGATTAAAGATGAAGTTAGACATGTCTTTGATTTAGCTTTAGAAGACTAGGAACTCTTTGCAGTTCCTTTTTTTATTATTTTTTTGTAAGAAATTGACCAATAGTCAGTTAAGAACTACAATAGTATATAGATGATAGGTCGATTCATGATCTTAAAAAGAGGGGGGAAATGTTTATGAGTGGACTTACAGCAATTTATTTTACTGGTATTGGGTCGTTGATGGCATTATGCTTTGCTGCCTATAACTTCATCAAGACCAAGAAAGAAGACACAGGTAGTGAACGTATGACCAAGATTTCGGAACTCATTGGCCGCGGCGCTAATGCTTATCTGAAAAGACAGTATCGTGGTGTTTCGATGTTCTTTATTGCCTTATTTGTCATTCTTTGTATTATGGCAGCTTGTCATCTCTTGAGCTGGTTTACACCATTTGCCTTTATTACTGGCGGTGTGTTCTCAGGCTTATCTGGCTTTATTGGCATGCGTACAGCGACAATGGCGAACTGTCGTACGACAAATGCCGCCAGCAAATCGCTCAACAAGGGCTTACGTGTTGCCTTTTCAGCTGGTAGCGTTATGGGCTTTACAGTCGTTGGCTTAGGGCTTCTTGATTTGACCATTTGGTATTTCATTTTGAATTTTGCCTTTAGAGATCTGGCAATGGATGCACGCTTAGTACAGATTACAAGCAATATGCTGACATTTGGTATGGGTGCAAGTAGTATGGCGCTCTTTGCCCGTGTTGGTGGTGGTATTTTTACAAAAGCAGCTGATGTTGGTGCCGATCTTGTAGGTAAGGTTGAAGCTGGTATACCAGAAGATGATCCACGTAATCCTGCTGTTATTGCCGATAATGTTGGTGATAATGTTGGTGATGTCGCTGGTATGGGTGCTGACTTATATGAATCCTATGTTGGTTCGATTATTTCTACGGCTGCTTTGGCTGTTGCGGCTGACTATGGTTTAAAGGGTGTTGCTGTCCCAATGGTTATTGCTGCTCTTGGTGTGCTATGTTCAATAATTGGTACTTTCCTCATCAAGACAAAAGAAGGTGCTTCCCAGAAGAACCTCTTAAAAGCCTTACGTACTGGAACTTATACAAGTTCTATTCTGATTATCATTGCTTCATTCTTCGCCATTAAATTCCTTTTACCAGGTCATATGGGTGTTTATATTGCCATTCTCTCTGGTTTATTAGCTGGTGTATTGATTGGCGCAAGTACAGAATATTTCACAAGTGATACTTATAAGCCTACAAGAAAGCTTGCTGAAAGTGCTGAAACAGGTGCTGGTACTGTTATCATCAGCGGTTTATCACTGGGCATGATGTCAACGGTTGTCCCTGTTGTCATTGTCGGTATTTCTGTTCTGGTCAGCTACTTTGCTTCATCACGTGGCGGTGATTTTGCTCAGGGCTTATATGGTGTTGGTGTCTCGGCTGTTGGTATGCTTTCAACTTTAGGTATTACCCTTGCAACTGACGCCTATGGACCTATTGCTGATAATGCTGGTGGTATTGCGGAAATGGCTGGCTTGAAGTCAGAAGTCCGTGATCGTACGGATGCTCTTGATTCCTTAGGAAACACAACTGCTGCGACAGGTAAAGGCTTTGCCATTGGCTCAGCTGCTTTAACAGCCCTTGCCTTGATTGTATCCTATATCGATCGTATTCATTCCTTGGACAAGAACTTTACATTCAATCTCGCTGTTAATAATCCAATCATTCTTGTTGGTTTATTTGTCGGTGGTATGCTGCCATTCCTCTTTGCAGCTTTGACAATGTCAGCTGTTGGTAAAGCAGCTGAAGCCATCGTTATTGAAGTCCGTCGTCAGTTTAAGGAAATCAAAGGCTTACTTTTAGGTAAGGCTGAACCTGATTATGAACGCTGTGTTGATATGTGTACACGTAGTGCTCAGAAATTGATGATTGCACCTGCCTTAATTGCCGTCATCATTCCAGTTGTCTTTGGGATGATTACGGGACCTGATGGTGTTGTTGCCATGCTTGCTGGTAATACGGTCACTGGGTTCGTACTTGCAATTATGATGAGTAATGCAGGTGGTGCCTGGGATAATGCGAAAAAGTATATTGAAGCCGGACACCATGGTGGTAAAGGCTCACAGCAGCATCGTGCCGCTGTTGTTGGTGATACAGTTGGTGATCCATTCAAAGATACATCTGGACCATCCATCAATATCCTCATTAAGCTTGCTTCAATGGTTTCCATTGTCTTTGCTCAGCTTATTTTGACAATTCATCTTCTATAAGAAAACAGCTCAATTATTGAGCTGCTTTTTTTGAGTCAATCAGATTGTAAGTAGTTACTTGTTAATGATTTTTAAAACTTTCAAAAGCTTATTTTTATTGTCATCAGAGAGTTTGTTGATTTCATTGACAAGCTCAGCATCAAGGGCATGACTTGAATAGCCTTCTTCTTGTGCACCAATAAGATAGTCAACAGTAATACCTATCAGCTTTGCATAATTCGCAAGACAATGAATACTCATAGCCGTACGATTGTTTTCAACATTACTAATGTAACCCGGAGTGACATCAAGGACATCGGCAACTTGCTGCTGCGTTAGGCCTTTTTCTATACGCAATTCCTTAATTCTTGCGCCCAATTCTAAATCCTTCATAAAAGTATACCTCCAACTATCTTCATTATATACTTTGCATATTTGTCAGTGTAGTAAATTCATACTTTCTCAAAAAAAAAGTTGGAAAGCCATCACAATGGATAACATTCCAACAATTTCTTTAATTCCTCAGGTGTCTTGGCAATGGCAATCGCACCTGCTTTTTCCAAATCTTCTATCTTGCCATATCCCCAGCTTACACCAATTGTTTCTATATGTGCTTTCTTCGCACCAATAACATCAAAAGCTGTATCACCAACCATAATGAATTGATGCTCATCACCAATCGTATTTAAGAGATAGTCAATAACCTGATGCTTTGTTTCTCTTTCATGACTGCTTGTTGCCCCAGCTATCTTTTCAAAATATTGATCCATATCAAAGTGTTTTAAAATTTCAATAGCTGTCACTTCAGGCTTACTTGTTGCAACAAAGAGCTTGTACTCTTTCTTTAATTCTTCAAGCATTGCAATAATACCAGGATAGGGGTGATTTTCAAATTTGCCCACTGTCAAATAACGGTCCCTAAAGAGCTTAATGGCATGTTCGATTTCATCATCCGGTATACCATATTTCTTAAAGGATAAAGAAAGTGGTGGACCAACAAAGGTTTTCAAGTCTTCTAAATCAAGATGGATGTCATAGTAATTGAGGGCATGAATAACACTCTTGATAATACCTTCACCACTATCAGTTAATGTACCATCTAGATCACATAAAATATATTTCATAGCTTTTCCTTTCATGATAAGTTCTTCTTTTGCTTTTCTAGTCAGCTGCTTAATGGCATATTCTTTCTTCAAGGCAGTACTTTTGTCATCAAAATGTTCAAAGTAGACAAGCCTGACGGGTAGTCTTGCCTTTGTATATTTAGCCCCTTTTGCCTTGTTGTGGGTAGTAAGACGCTTCATTAAATCATTCGTATAGCCAGTATAGTAGCTGTGATCAGAACATTCTAGAATATAAACATAATGGTTCATGGAGCTATTATAGTACAGAGTAAGTTATGTTTCTAGTCATATGTTGTTAAGAAAAGTGTTGCATTTTTCCTGTTTTTGTATATACTCATAGACAGGTGTCAAGACATATAAAATGACACATATATACAGGAGGGGAATTATGGATCAGGTCAATGCATTTCTTGAACGAAAAAATGTCAAGATTTCATTAAAGCGTTATGGTATTGATGCGCTAGGAGCGATGGCTCAGGGTCTCTTTGCGTCATTACTTATTGGAACCATCATGAATACATTGGGGACGCAGCTAGGCATCAGCCTTTTGGTGAAGATTGGTGGCTTTGCGACAAGTGCAACAGGTGCTGCCATGGCTATTTCGATTGGCTATGCTTTGCAGGCACCACAGCTTGTTCTCTTTAGTTTAACGGCAGTGGGTATTGCCGCCAATACGCTAGGAGGCGCAGGTGGACCTTTGGCCGTCTTAGTTGTTGCCATTATTGCTAGTGAAGCAGGGAAAATCGTCAGCAAGGAAACAAAGGTTGATATCATTGTCACACCATTTGTAACTATATTTGTTGGGGTTGGCTTAGCGATGCTTTGGGCTCCTGCAATTGGTAATGCTGCAAGCAGTGTGGGGAATGCGATTATGTGGGCAACGGAATTAGCGCCATTTACAATGGGTATTGTTGTATCAGTGATTGTTGGTATTGCTTTGACATTACCTATTTCTTCAGCAGCCATCTGTGCAGCTCTCAATCTAACAGGTCTTGCCGGTGGGGCAGCGTTAGCTGGATGCTGTGCGCAGATGATTGGCTTTGCCGTCATGAGTTATAAGGAAAATGATGTTGGTGGTTTGTTTGCTCAAGGCATTGGCACAAGTATGCTGCAGATGGGCAATATTGTTAAGAATCCAAAAATCTGGTTAGCACCAATCATTACGTCAGCTATTACCGGCCCAATTGCGACATGTATCTTCAAACTGAAAATGAATGGTGCAGCTGTTTCAAGTGGGATGGGAACATGTGGCCTTGTTGGTCAGATTGGTGTCTATACTGGCTGGGTGAAAGATATCGCTAGTGGCAAGATGAGTGGCATCACTGCTTTTGACTGGATTGGATTGATTATGATTTCTTTTGTCTTACCAGCTATTATCACATATCTATTTGGTCAGCTTTTTAGAAAGCTTGGCTGGATCAAGAAAGATGATCTCAAACTCGACTTATAGGAAGCCTAAGTGCTTTCTTTTTTTTTAAGAGATTTTCATGATATAATAAGCGTGTTTTATTTATTGATAAGGAGAAGCAATATGTATTTGAAGGAATTGATTAAGTTCTTTCGTATTGATTTAACAAATGAAGCTTATTTAGAAATAGCTGATACAGTACGAAGAGAGAACTATATGAGTTTAAAAACGCTAGCTTTTTTGACAATCCTCTTTACTTTTGTGATGTCAGTTGTTTCTTATGCTGCTCATGATCCTATTTCAATAACCATTCTTCATGTTTCCTTAATGCTGATAGCCGGATTATTTTTATTGTTCATCACTCATTATAAAAAGAACAGTCATCAGCTGATTATTGCAGAGATCCATATTTTCTGTGCACTCTTGCTTTTTTATGCCATCATTCTCTCCACCTATCTTAATCCTGATCATCCTGCGGTTAGCTTTGTTGCCATTATTCTTGCCTTACCACTATTCTTTACTGATAAACCAAGGCATATGGCTCTTTTTATTTGTTTCTTTGCGTTATTGTTTTTAGTCTTTTCTTTTCTATTTGATGATCGGGATGTTTTGTTGTTTGATTGTGTGAATGGGATCATCTTTCCCTTAATCAGCATTATTGTCAGTAGCTATATGATGAAAGTCAAATATCAGAATATCTATTTAAAGCTGAAATATCAGCATTTGAGCGAGAATGATGTACTTACTGACTTAAGAAATCGTAACAGTTTTGAACAGATATTAGAAAACAAGAATTATCATCCTGCATATTGTATTTATATTGATGTCAATGGTCTTCATGAACTCAACAATAAGGAAGGTCATATGGCTGGGGATGAGATGTTAAAATATGTAGCTCATATTCTAGCTGAATATTTTGAAAAAGCACATTGTTTTCGTGTTGGTGGGGATGAGTTTGTCGCATTCTTATTTCATGATGATGATAAACTTCAAGAGACAATCACAGCTATTCACCATCAAGCAGCTCTTAAAAACTATCATCTTTCTCTTGGCTATAGTAAAATGACTGAAAATAAAGAGCTGAAGTTATTGATAAGAGAAGCAGAAAGTATGATGTATGAAGAAAAGATGAGATATTATCAAAATAATACATCGCGACAAGTCAGATAATATTGACTCTTTCATGAAAAGAGATAAAAAGGTATAATGCTTGAGAAAGAAGGAATGAATATGTATAAAGCTGTAATATTTGATATGGATGGAACAATCCTGAATACCATCGAAGATTTAAATGGAAGCTTGAACTATGCTTTAAAAGAAACTGGTCATCGTCATGACTTACAAGTTGAAGATACAAAGATATGCTTTGGTAGTGGGGTAAAGGTTGCCATTACAAGAGCGCTATGTTTAGAAACAGGCATGAAGGAAGAAGATCTTTATGTCATTGGAACAAGCGCAGAAGTATTGCCAGCAAGTGTCAGCAATGAGGAAATTAACCGTGTCCAGAAAGTCTTTAGAGCTTATTATGTCAATCATTGTAAAATCAAGACAAGCCCCTATCCAGGCATTTTAGAACTGTTGAGAAAACTAAGAGAATTACATATTAAAATAGCAGTCGTTTCCAATAAACAAAATGATGCCGTAGAAAAACTTGTCAAAGATCAGTTCAATGGATATTTTGATTTCTATTTAGGAGAAAAGAGTGGCATAAAGAGAAAGCCAGCAGCTGATATGTGCAATCAGTGCTTAAGTGTGCTTGATGTCAAGAGGGAAGAGGCACTCTATGTGGGGGATTCTGAAATTGATATTGAAACTGGCGCTAATGCCCATATGGATGTTGTAGCAGTCAACTGGGGCTTTAGAACAACATCATTCTTAAAAAAGCATCATGCCAAGACAATCGTCTCTAATACGGATGAATTACGAGATGCTATCTTGAAGTAAGAATATAATTGACGTCTATTTGTCATTGACGATTGCATAAAACCGTTCTATAGTTATGAAAGAGCTTACAAAAGGGAGGGCTGTTATGCTGGATTTAGATATCATATCTTCAAATAAAGAAAAAACAGAAGAGCTCATCTTTGATCAAGGAACCATTACCTTCATTCATGATGGTGTCAGCAGTAATATTGAAATTGATGAGCATAAATATAATATGATTACCAATATCATCAATGAAACATTACATTCTCTGATCATGATTCCAATGTTTCCCCATCATGGTAAATGGAAGGTTGTCATCGGTGATGAAGAATTTGAAGGATCATTGACAGGACTTAGAAATGAGAACTTTGATCTAACAGAATTCATCAATCTGCACTTAGGATTGAATTTCTTAGGCTTTGGCAGAAGCCTGGAGGAATAAAATGAAACAAACCATGAAAATGACAGAAGGAAGGCTTGCTGACAAGATTTTCTTTTTTGCGTTACCGCTTGCTGCTTCTTCGATACTTCAACAGCTCTTCAACAGTGCAGATGTAGCGGTTGTTGGAAACTTTGCGGGAAGCAATGCCCTTGGTGCGGTTGGAGCCAATGGTTCAGTCATCAACCTTCTTGTCAATACCTTTGTTGGTATATCAATTGGCAGTAATGTTGTCATTGCAACACTTATTGGTCAAAATAAAGAAAAGAAAGCCAAGCAGGCTGTCCATACATCAATGCTTTTTGCCGTTATTCTTGGTGTTATCTTAATGGCCTTTGGTCTGTTGATTGCCCCACAGCTATTAAGATTGATGGCTACACCAAGTAATATCCTTTCCTTAGCCGTACTCTATTTGCGTATTTATTTCCTAGGGGTACCTTTTATTGTTCTCTATAACTTCGAAGCAGCCATTCTACGAAGTAGAGGAGAGACGCGTTTACCGCTTATTGCGTTATCGATTGCAGGGGTAATTAATGTCATCTTGAATCTTGTCTTTGTGGTAGGACTAGGCATGAGTGTTGATGGGGTAGCATATGCAACTGTTATATCCAATATCTTTTCTTCACTTTTCTTGCTTATCTATCTTACCCATGATACAACAATAACCCATTTTACATTCAAGCAATGTCATATTCATAAGGACTTGTTGCTGCATATACTTAAGATTGGTATTCCTTCAGGCATGCAAGGCGCCCTCTTTTCCATCAGCAATGTCATCATTCAATCACAGTTGAACCAATTTGGATCTTATGCGATTGCAGGAAGCGCAGCAGCCTTGAACTTTGAAATATTGTCTTATTATTTCTTTGAAGGCTTTGGCCAGGCTGCTATTACTTTTGTGGGTCAGAACTATGGTGCAGGGAAAATGGACCGTTGTCATCAGGTGCTTAAATATTGCTCGATGGAAGCGAGTGTTGTCACGATTGTTTCAACGATTCTTTTTGTGGCTTTCGCAAGACCGCTTGCCTCCATCTTCTCAAGTGATCCCCATGTCCTTGACTATGCAGTTAGACGTATGTATATTCTGATCACTTTTGAAATACTGAATATGTCCATTGAAATTCTGTCAGGCGCAATGCGTGGTTTTGGCTATGCGATTGTCCCAACGCTTGTGGCTGTTTTTGGCATTTGTGTCAGTCGTATTATCTGGGTCTTTACCATCGCCAAAATGATTCATAGTTATGAAGTATTGCTTTATTGTTATCCTGTCAGCTGGTTATTGACATCGATTGCCTCACTTATTGCCTATAAATATCTCACACGTAAGCTTGTCTAGCCTGCGTGTTTTTTTACGAAATTTTTCTGCTCTCTATCTTTTATAGGAAAGAATTCTATATAATATGGATGAGGGTATTCATATGAAGAAGTCTTTATTATTCATCATAACATTATTTTTACTAACCGGCTGTCATATGATGACACCAGAACAGACACTCACTACATTCCTTAATGGTCTAAAGAAGCAGAATGCCAGAATGGTTTATTTAAGCTATGGCGGGAAGATGTCTAAGAAAGACATTGAGGAAGATATTGATGTGGCCGATGATTATCTTCATGGTGTTGATACAACCAATCTTAAAAAAAAAGCTTTGAAGAAGTTTCTTGACTTTGATTTCACGATCAATGCTGTGGCTTTGCATAACAATCATGCCAAGATCCAAGTCACTATTACAACCTATGATAGTGGCAAGCTTTTAAAAGACTGGCTTGAAGACTATCAGGCAAGAGTTGTGGTCACAAGATTTAGTGGTGCTAAGCGTTTTGAAATCAAAGAGAAAGCAATTGAAAAGCTAACCAATGATATTGCTCATCTCACGCAAAAGGATTATCAGTCCACTATTTATTTTACCTTAACAAAGAAAAGCAGCTGGAAGGTGGATGAATTATCAGATGAGGTGAAAAATGCATTGACTGGCGGCTTGTTAGAAACAGTTGAAAGGCTCAATGATTAAGACGACCATTACGATGGTCGTTTTTGACAATTCAAAAAGAAATATGTAAACTATAAGCGGTGATTTATTAATGAAAAAGATTATCAAAAGAGCGATTGGCATTATTCTCGTACTTGTGCTTGTATTGGCAATGGCATTTGGCATATATGTCAATGATTATTATCATGCAACCCATGCAGCTAACAACATTCTTACAGCTGAACAAAAGAAGGCTGCCAAAGATGATCAGCTGTTGGTCTTCAAGCCAGAAGGGCAAATTAAAGCCGGCTTCATTTTCTATCCAGGAGGCAAGGTGGAATATAAAGCCTATGCGCCTCTCTTAAAGAAGCTAGCCAATCAAGGGATTCTTTGTATATGTCCCCATATGCCTTTTAATCTTGCCGTCTTTGCATCTGATAAAGCAGAGGGAATGCAAAAAGAATATCCTGAAGTGACAAAATGGTATATTGGTGGACATTCATTAGGTGGTGTCATGGCAAGTCAATATGCCTATAAGCATCAAAAAGACTTTGATGGGATGATCTTTTTAGCTAGCTATCCAACCCATTCATTTAAGAACTCTTCTTTGAAAGCGATAACGCTTTATGGCAGTCAGGACCATGTTTTGAATAAGGAAAGCTATCAGAAAAATAAAAAGAACTTCCCAAAGCAGACAAAGGAAGTCATTATTGAAGGTGGCAATCATGGACAGTTTGCGAATTATGGCAAGCAATCAGGTGATGGCAAAGCGTCAATTACGTCTTTGCAGCAACAAGAAGAAACTGTTGAAGCCATCATGCAATGGATGAAGAATTAGGCAGAAACAAAACTGCCTTTTTTAATGGAGGTCATATGAACCATATCTATTTATGTATTGATTTAAAATCATTTTATGCATCAGTGGAATGTGTGGCAAGGGGCTTAGATCCAATGACCACCAACCTTGTCGTTGCCGATAGCAGTCGAACAGAAAAGACCATCTGTCTAGCTGTTTCTCCAGCCTTAAAAGCATTAGGCGTGAAGAACCGCTGCCGTGTATTTGAAATTCCCAAGCATATCAACTACATAATGGCAACACCTCGGATGCAGGAATATATCAATGTCTCAGCATCCATCTATGCCATCTATCTCAAATATATTTCTAAAGATGATATCCATGTCTATTCCATTGATGAAGCTTTCCTAGATATTACGAACTATCTTTCCCTTTATCATATGAGCGCCAAAGAGCTTGCCGTCATGATCATGGATGATATCTATCAAAATACCGGTATTACAGCTACAGCAGGTATTGGTACCAATATGTATCTTACAAAGATTGCCTTGGATATAACAGCTAAGCATGTTGATGATCATATAGGCTATCTTGATGAAGAGCTTTTTCGGAAAACATTATGGGATCATCAGCCCTTAACAGATTTCTGGCGTATTGGCAAAGGCATTGCCAAGCATTTAGCACAAATGCATATCTATACAATGCGTCAGCTTGCCCATTATAATGAAGATGAACTTTATCGGCAGTTTGGTATTGATGCGGAGTTATTGATAGATCATGCCTGGGGCAGGGAAAGTGTAACGATTGCGGATATTAAGCACTTTGCCCCTAAGAATCATTCATTGACAAGCGGCCAGGTCTTAAGTCGTGATTATAGCTTTGAAGAAGGTCTTATTGTGGTGAAAGAAATGGCTGAGGATCTTGCCTATGAACTTGTCGATGCTCGCTTAGTGACATCACAGATTTCACTCATGTTAGGCTATACAAAAAATACCCGTAATCCAAGCCGTAAAGTTATCACACTAAGTGTCAATACGTCTTCAAGCCGTATTCTTGTCGATGAAACAATTAAGCTCTATCAGAAAATCTGTGATAAACGCTATGGCGTAAGAAGAATGATGCTAGCTTACTTGCGGGTAGAAGATGAGATGTATGAATCTTATGATCTCTTTAGTGATCAGGAAGCGATTGAAGAAGATAAAAAGCTTGCGGAAGTGACATTGGCTATTCGCAAGAAATTTGGGGCGAATGCCTTGCTTAAGGCAAGAGACTTTGAAAGAGGCGCGACGGCAAAAGAGCGCCATGAACAGATAGGAGGACATCGAAAAGGTGATGAAACATGGGAAGATGGACAATTACCAACGCGCTAAACAATTCATGCCCTTCGCCGCACTTAAGGGCTATAAAGAAGCACTGAAAGAGAAAGAAAAACAAGTTGTCTCTCAAGCAAGCATTTTAGAAGATACACTTGAAGAACTTGATTATACTCTTGCCTCAATTAAAGAGGGAGATATGGTAAGCTGTATTTATTATGATGAAGGGAAATATGTGAAGCTAACAGGCATGCTTGCCCATATCAATTATGATTTTCATACGATTACCATTGTTGATAAGACTATTCCTGCAAAATATATTAAACATCTCGAGGTGATGACTCATGGCACAAGAAGACATCTTTAATCGCAAGAAAGCCAATATCAAAAAGCTAATCGCTTATGGCTTTATAAAGAAAGGGGACAGCTACTTCTACAAACGTTACTTCTTTGATGATGCGTTTTATTGTATTGTTGAAGTTAGTGATCATGTTGCATGTCATGTCTATGATGCTTCTTTCAATGAAGAATACGCCTTGATTCATTCATCATTATCAAAAGGTACATATATCTCACAAGTCAGAGAAAGCTATCAGGCCCTCTTAGAAGATATAGTCACACATTGCTTTGATGACCAGCTCTTTGTCTACAATCAGACAATGCGCATTGCGAAGTGGATTGAAGACAACTACCATCTCAAGCCGGAATTTCCCTGGAAGACCAATCAGCATGCCATCTATCGTCATCAGGACAATAAGAAATGGATCACGATTATCATGTATATCGAACAATCAAAGATATCGAAGGGAGAGGGCATGTGTGAAGTCATGAATGTCAAGGCTCCCCCCAGCAGATGTTGATAGGCTCATCTTAGAAGAAGGCATCTATGAATGTTATCATATGAATAAGAAGAACTGGGTCTCCATTATTCTTGATGATACGCTTGAAGATTCTCGAATAGAAGAGCTTCTCCAACAGTCCTATTTGCTTACAAAATCTTCAAAAAAGTAGTTTTTTCTTTCTTTTATGATAGAATAGAAAGGCACGATTGAGGAGGTTTTTATGAAAAGGGAAGGTTTTAGCTCAAGACTGGGCTTTATTCTTGTCAGTGCTGGGTGTGCGATAGGTATTGGCAATGTCTGGAAGTTTCCATTCTTGGCTGGACAGAATGGTGGTGGCTTATTTGTCATCATCTATCTATTGTTTTTATTGATTATTGGTGTGCCCATTCTCACCATGGAATTAGCTGTCGGAAGAGCGAGTGGGAAAAGTATTTATCAGGCTTATCGTAAGCTTGAAAAGCCAGGGGCAAAATGGCATCTTCATGGGAGGATTGCGAATCTTGGCTGTATTGTCTTAATGATGTACTATACAACAGTATCAGGCTGGATGCTTAATTATGCCTTTAAGTTTGCCTCAGGCCAGTTCCAGCATCTTAAGACACAGCAGGTTGATGCCGTTTTCAACAAGATGCTGTTATCACCTAGTGAAATGATGATAGCCATGTCTATTACAGTTATTGCGGGATTTGTGATCTGTTCATTTGGCTTACAGAATGGCGTTGAAAAGATGACTAAAGTCATGATGGCATTATTACTAAGTATTATTGTCATTCTTGCCTTACATTCCTTTACTTTAAAAGGTGGACAAGCTGGCTTTAAGTTCTATCTTATGCCAAATATCCGGAATGTTGAAAAAGCAGGTGGGTTAGGGCATGTCATTATGGCAGCCATGAGCCAGGCATTCTTCACCCTTTCCGTAGGTATGGGGAGTATGGAAATCTTTGGTAGTTATATGTCTAAAGACCAAACACTATTAAGCGAGTCTATTACCATTGCCTCATTGGATACTTTTGTCGCTATTATGAGTGGATTGATTATATTCCCAGCTTGTTTTGCCTTTGGTGTCGCACCAGATTCGGGACCATCACTTATCTTTGTGACCTTGCCAAGAGTCTTTATTAATATGAAATTCGGACAGATCTGGGGAACGCTCTTCTTTGTCTTTATGACATTTGCATCTTTTACAACGGTTATGGCTGTATTTGAAAATATTATTGCGAGCTTTATGGATAATTTTAACTGGACTCGTAAAAAGGCAACAGTGATCTCTGGTGTGACCATCTTTGTCCTATCATTGCCATGTGTTCTTGGCTATAATGTGTTAAGCTGGATAACAGTTGGTTCAAAGAATATTCTAGATATGGAAGATTTTCTCGTCAGCAATTTCATCTTACCAATAGGTTCACTTATTATTCTACTTTTCTGTGTGAGTCGCTATGGCTGGGGTCAGGATAATTATCTTAATGAAGTCAATACGGGCAAGGGCATAAAGCTAAAGAGATGGATGTTACCTTATTTCCGTTATGTCTTGCCTGTTTTGATTATTATTGTGTTTATTCAAGGATTAATAGGCTAAGAAGTCTTTTTTGTTGATTAATTACTTGAAGTCAGTATAATGGGGTTAAAGATGAAGATAAAGGCTGCGGTGCATCAGAGTAGTATGGGGACAAGACATTGGTTGAAGCATATGAAAGGTAATCATCGCCGAAAGAATGTCATGGTAGTGACATTCTTGGGGATTAGTGAAAGACATTAATCACTCCTTCGTAAGAAGAGGCGTTATCTGTAAAGCAATCACAAAGGCTATGCAAATAATGCATAGTCCTTTTTATTCTTCATCGGGAAGGATGAAAATATGAAAAAGTTAGTCATTATCATGCTGGCATTTGTCCTAACAGGATGCATGACGACAAAGAATACTGAAGACAATTTTGTCGTTGGTATGGAAGCTGCCTATCAGCCATTTAACTGGCAAGCAATCAAGAGAGGCTCAACAGGTGTATATCTTGATGGTGGTGCTGGTATTGCCGATGGGTATGACGTAGTCATAGCACAAAAAATTGCCAAGAAGATTCACAAGAAGCTTGTCATTAAGAAAATCAGCTGGGAAGGCTTGCCTAGTGCCGTGGAGTCTGGTGAAATTGATGCAATTATTGCCGGTATGACAGCTAGCCCTGAAAGAGAAAAGGGCATGGATTTCACCACACCTTATTATTCAAGTGACATGGTTATGGTTGTTAGAAAGAACAGTAAACAATCTCAGTATTATGACATCGCCCAATTCAAGGGAAGCCGTGTTATGGGACAGAAGAATACCAACTATGATACGATTATCGATCAGATCAAAGGGGTTAAGCATCAGGTTCCTAAATCAACATATCCTGAACTTGTTATGGCGTTAAGAAGCAAGGATACGGATGGCATAACTGCTGAACTTCCTGTCGCTACTGGTATTGTCAAGGCAAACAAGGACTTGGCTATTGTAAGATTTAATAAAGGAACGGGCTTTAAGGTGGATACAACTGTATCGATTGGCATGAAAAACAACAGCCGTAATACAGTGCTCTTTAAGGATGTTCAGAAAGCCTTAGATTCCATTTCACAAGAAGAAAGACAAAAAATTATGGAAGGAGCCGTTAATAGAGCTCCACTCTATAATGATCAATAGGGGGATAAGTGTTATGAGTATTGATTTTCATTTTGCTTGGCAGACGTTAATTGATGGCTGGCCATTATTTGGCTATGGTATTGCCATGACTTTGACATTTGCGATTGTAGGTACAGTTGCAGGTTTAATTATTGGTTTATTGTTAGGCGCTATTCGTTCGCTAGAGATTGATCCATTGGATTCATCTTCAATCAAGGCACTCAAGAAGTTTGGCAGAGGGCTGACTTCTTTCTATGTCTGGATCTTTAGAGGAACACCAATGATGGTTCAGGCTGTCTTCCTTTATTACTTATTGAAGCCCATCTTCCATTGGGATGGTTTGACAGCAGGCTTGATTATTATTTCCATCAATACCGCAGCCTATATGGCGGAAATTATTCGTTCTGGTATTCAGGCGATTGATCGCGGTCAGTATGAAGGCGCTAAGGCATTAGGTATGACAAATGGCCAGACACTTTTCAACATTATTTTACCACAGGCTATTAAAAACAGCTTCCCTTCTATTGGCAACCAGCTTATTGTCAATATCAAGGATAGCTGTATGTTGAATGCAATTGCGGTCACAGAACTCTACTTCCAGGCAACAAGCATTGCTGGTTCAACAATGAAATATACTGAAATCTATATGTTAGTAGCAATTATGTATTTAGCCCTGACGACTATTGCGACATTTGTCTTGAATACGATTGAAAAGAAACTCAATAAGACAAATAAAGCTACAACAATGGATGCATGTGCATAGAGGTAAAGACAATGGAACACGTTATTGAAGTCAGACATTTAAAAAAATCTTTTGGTGCGCTTGAGGTATTAAAAGATGTTGATTTTATTATTGATAAGGGTCAGGTTATTACGATTATTGGTTCTTCAGGCTCAGGCAAGAGTACATTATTAAGATGTATGAACTTGCTTGAAATACCAGATGGGGGAGAGATTCTCTATCATGGCGAAGATATTCGCAAGCACAAGAATATCAATAGCTATCGTGCCAAGGTTGGCATGGTCTTCCAGAGCTTTAACTTATTTGAAAATAAAAGCGTTATTGAGAACTGTATGCTTGCTCAAATGAAGGTACTTAAGAGAAGCAAGGAAGAAGCGAAAGACAATGCTTTGAAATATCTAAAACAGGTTGGCATGGAACGCTTTGCGAATGCTTCTGTCACAACATTGTCAGGTGGGCAGAAACAAAGAGTAGCGATTGCCCGTACGCTTTGTATGAACCCGGATGTCATTCTCTTTGATGAACCAACAAGTGCCTTGGACCCTGAAATGGTTGGTGATGTTCTTGATGTCATGAAGAATCTGGCGAAAGAAGGACTTACAATGGCTGTTGTCACACATGAAATGCAGTTTGCGAAAGAAGTCAGTGACATAGTATTATTCATGGACCAGGGGAAAGTCTGTGAAATGGGCACTCCTGATCAGGTGTTCAACCATCCACAGCATGAACGTACAAAGAAGTTCCTTTCGCGCTACAACAACGATCAAGCATAAAGCCTAAGGTTATTCAACCTCAGGCTTTTTTTCACGATGATAGAGAAAACAGTCTTCTTCATGGCTATTAATAACACCGACAGCCTGTAAGAAGCTATAGATAGTTACACTTCCAGCATATTTTACGCCTCTTTTTTTCAAGTCCTTACTCATCGCATCACTGATGGCATTGGTGGTTTGACCTACTTCATAGATAACTTGATTGTTGGTAAAGGACCATATATAGTTATTGAAACTGCCATATTCCTTAATAATAGTAAGGATAATCTTTGAGTTTGAGATGGATGCTTTAATCTTATTTAAAGAGCGAATGATAGCTTTGTTTTGCATCAAATCATCAACTTTCTTTTCATCGTAACAGGCAACCTTATTGATATCAAAATCATCATATGCTTCTCTAAAAGCTTCACGCTTGCCTAAAATAATACGCCATGATAAACCAGCCTGAAAGAGCTCTAAAACAAACATCTCATAAAGCTTATGGTCATCATGAAGCGGTCTGCCCCATTCATGATCATGGTAGTTTTCATAGAGTTTATCACCCTCAGGCAACCAGGAACAACGTGTCATGAAATTACCCTCCAATTCTTCAAATAATTATAACTTATTTTTCATAGGAGTGCTATAATAGTGGCACTGGAGGTAGAAAGAAAATGTTAGATACAAAAGTAAAAGAACTTATCAACACACAGATCAACCAGGAATTCTATAGTGCTTATCTTTATTTAGACTTCTCAAATTATTATCATGATCAGGGTCTTGATGGTTTTGCGCACTGGTATGAAATCCAGGCACAGGAAGAAAGAGATCATGCGATGTTAATGAGAACATATCTCATAAATAATGGAGAAAGTGTTACTTTTGAAGCTGTTGCTAAGCCTGATAAAACATATCAATCTTTAAAAGATCCACTTGTTTATGGCTTAGAACATGAACAGTATGTAACAAGTCTCATTAATACAATCTATAAAGCTGCAAGTGATGTCAATGACTATCGTACAATGCAGTGCTTTGACTGGTTTGTAAAAGAACAGGGCGAAGAAGAAAAGAATGCTGATGATTTAATTAAGAAATATAACTTATTTGGTACTGATCCAAAAGGACTCTATGCCTTAAATCAGGAACTTCTTGCTCGTGTTTATACAGCACCTAGTCTTGTACTGTAAAAAAGTCACTCTTTATGAGTGATTTTTTTTGGAGGAAATCATGAAAATACTGTGTTTTGGTGATTCAAATACATATGGTTATCATGCTGGAGGTGGCAGGATTGAAGACAACTATCCTAGATTGCTAGAAAGTGAGAAATATCAGACTATTAATGAGGGTGTATGTGGCCGTACGACCAATTGTTTAGGTAGCTTTACTAAAGCTATCCAACAACCCCATGAATTAACGATTATCATGTTAGGGACAAATGACCTTTCATCTATTGGTGGCTATTCGATTGATCATATCATCATGCAGTTAGAAGAACTCATTGTACTTGAAAAAGAAAAGATATTATTGTTGATACCACCTTATATTCATTATGAATGTGTAGTTGGGTGGGATTATCCTATAGATGTATTCGATCAGTCAAAGAAACTTGAAGATGCTATGATACAGCTTGCTATTAAGCATCATATTGATTATCTAAGCATGAAGGATGATTTAGATATGGATAAAGATGGCATACATCTTACACTACGGGGACATCAACAGCTTGCACAAAAGATCAACGACTATCTTCATCACTATGCATAGACGAAAAGACGTATCAGTCATATTATGGCTGATATGCTTTTTCTTTATGGCTTCTAGTCATCAAAGAAAATATCGTCATAAAGCATCATCTCTTCAATTATATAAGGCTGACTTTTATGATCTCGCTTAAGTTTCTTAGAAGTCTTGTCATCCACTTCAACAGTATGGGTTTCCATGACAGTTTTCTTTATTCTAAGAAACCCTCTTTTCTTTACTGGCATCTTGACTTTAACTTTATGTCGCATTTGCATTTCTCCCTTTTCCTAGATTCTTAGAAGCACTTACTCTAAAGATATTATAGTCCTTTTATAAAGTTCCCGACAGAAAACCCACGTGCCCTTGGGCCGTGGGATGAATGTCGGTTAGGAATATGATATAATATACATACAGGAAA
>OCTW011524531.1_pt1 | contig 24649 bp, 23 predicted proteins | sample 1539671 | NCBI WGS metagenome assembly OCTW01 (sample SAMN02144230, study PRJEB22623) | gut metagenome | biome: sheep rumen | host: Ovis aries | place: New Zealand | reverse complement strand
TTTCCATACTTTTCACAATTTAGCGAACCACATTGATTACATTTTACAGGGTCTGCTGTGCTTCCGCATCCACCACCAGATACTGCTGCAAGTTGTTCCTCGCTAAGTTGTACCCCTTCAGCCTTGGCAAGTGCTAAGATTTCATCTGAATTCTTGCATGCTTCAACCTTCTTGATTTGCTCTTCTGTTAAACCCTTTAATAATTCCTTTTTCATAGTGATATTATGTTCTTACAATTCATGCAAGAATCGTGTGCTATGCACACATTTAAGATATGTTAATTCTAATATTTTATTTCTAAATATTTCAAGATTTCAAAATTCTTGCTAAATCCAGTATTAAAATTATTAAAGCGAGATTATGATTATGAAGACCCGGAGCAGGTGGTTATAAACACGATTGAAGGGGAATTTATAAAGATAATGAAAAAATATCAAAAAAACGCCACATTGTGGCGCTTTTTTTGTGTTTTATAAGTTAGCAAATAATGCCTGTATCTCTTCCGGACTCATTATCTTGTTAGGGTCTGAAGTGTCAAGTCCTGCTAAGGCATCTGCAGCAGGATCTGATGCAGGTTCAGGCTCTGGTTCAGGTGTTGGCTCCGGGGCAGGTTCTTCTGCCGGTGCCGCTGCTTCTGCTGCCGCAAGCAGTGCCGCTATATCATCCGGACTCATTTGCTTATTCGGATCTGATGTATCTATTCCCGCGAATGGATCTGTCGCAGGTTCCGGCGTCGGCTCAGGTATAGCTTCTGCTACAGGTTCCGGTGTAGCTTCTACTACCGGTTCGGGCTCCGGCTCTGGTTCCGGTGCTGGTGCTGGTTCGGGTTCTGGTTCCGGTACTGCCTCTGCTACCGGTTCAGGCTCTGGTTCCGGCGTTGGCTCTACTACAGGTTCAGGCTCTGGCTCCGGGGCAGGTTCTTCTGCCGGTGCCACTGCTTCTGCTGCCGCAAGCAGTGCTGCTATATCATCCGGACTCATTTGCTTATTCGGATCTGATGTATCTATTCCTGCGAATGGATCTGTCGCAGGTTCAGGCGTCGGCTCAGGTATAGCTTCTGCTACAGGTTCCGGTGCTGGTGCAGGTTCAGGCTCTGGTTCCGGCGTTGGCTCTACTACTGGTTCTGGCTCTGGTTCCGGCGTTGCCTCTACTACCGGTTCTGGCTCTGGCTCCGGTTCCGGGGCTGGTTCTGGTGCTACCTCAGCAGCCTCAAGTTCAGCCATAGCTTCCTCTAATTCTTTTGCAGCATTTTCAAAATCCTCGTCTGATATTTCTTCCGTCTTCTCTTCTACTTCTTGCGCCGCTTCTGTTGCACTGTTAGCAGCTTCAAGAAGTGCTGCTATATCATCTGGACTCATTTCTTTATTAGGATCTGACGTATCTATTCCTGCAAATGGGTCTTCGGCTGGTGCTTCTGCTACTGGCTCTGGTTCTGGATTAGCTACAGGCTCTTCCATTACCGGCTCTGGTTCTGGAGTAGCTACAGGCTCTTCCACTACTGCTTCTGCCATTGGTTCCTGTACAGGAGCAGGCTCTGGTGCTGGCGTTGGTGCTGCAACCATTTGCACAACCGGCTCTTTAGACTCTAGTACTTCTATATCTTTCTTTATATCAATTACAGAATTTTGGACTCCTGTTACAGTATCCTGCATTCCCGTAACTGAACTTTGCATCCCATCAATTATTGTATTAAGCGCTTCAACTTTTGCCTCAAGTTCTTTATTCTTTTCTAGTATTTCTTCCCTTGTTGCGTCTAGTAGTTGTTCCTGTTTTTCGATTAAGCCCTGATTGTTAGCATCTAGCTTTTCTTCAAATGAGAATAAATGATTAATAAGCTCATCATTAGAATTCATTAGCGCATCGGTGTTTTCTTTGCTACGGCTGATTGTAACCTTTGCAACTGCCTTTTGAGCTGTTATTATTTCATCTGCTGGAATAGCTGTCTTTTCCTCAAGCATATCTATCCTATTTTGCAACTCATCAAAACTCTTTCTTATTACAAGATAGGATGCTTTCTGTGCTTTGTAAAGATCTTGATATTCTTTCCTCTCAGCCTCTTTATTCTTCTGACTTAAATCGAGAGCAAAAGTAATTAAGAAGAATACATCTATAGCGATAAGTATTCCTACTATGATATCCACTACAATACCGAAGTGAATCATAGAATATACTTCCATTAGAACTAGAAGTACGACTATTATGCCGCATAAAGCAATTTTCATTTTGTCCTTTAATACAGCAACTTCTGGTGTATCATTTTTCTTTTTCATATGAAATCCCCAGCCTTTCATATTATTTTACACCCTCTACCAGAATCGAACTGATAACTAATCCTTAGGAGGGACTTGTTATATCCATTTAACTAAGAGGGCAAATATATAATATAAATTGATGTTATCAATATTATATTTAAATGTTTAGTTTTCCTTGCATCCAAAGAACTCCTTTAAAACGCCTTCCCACAGCAGGAGCTCCTAGCAAATCTTCCTCATTAATGCATACGTCTATCTTAAGACCACTACAATCAACCGTCAAAACATATAGCCTTTGCTTAGAAATCGTATTTACAAGTAAAGTATAATCCGTGATATCTCCTATAATTGCATACTTATCATTTTCAATACCACTTGGCATAAATGTTGAACTCACGATGGAAAGCACATCTTCATTCCTAATGCGCTTTGATATCATGGTATATTTCTCCATATCATCAATGGTTAATTTCTCGTATGCATCAGCGTCGCCTTCTTTTGCTTTGGCAATCAATTTATCTCTAGTGACTTTGGCCTTATATCTTTTTGCCTTAATTGTCTCATCTGAGTACACTGGCATAATTATCTTACCTTCTAATGAGAGACCACACAAACTAACGTTAGCTGGGGTAACGCTTGTAGTATTCTCAAAAGATTGCATATATGGTAGCATATTTTGCATATGAAAAATAACGTCTATAGCAACATTATTATCTTCACATACACCCTGGAAACATTCTCTATCTGATTCCTTAATTATATGAACCGTAGATGTTGATGAATTAAGAACCGCCTCATAATATGGAAAATAATAATCCATCTTGAAGTTATCATCCTCATCATAGTTTCCTCTAATTGCAATGCCTGCTCCAGGACATACTTCATAGCGAATCTCAGAGAACTCATTTCCTTCTGAATCCATAGCCATTTCATAAGCCGTTGGATCCTTTGAAGCCTGATATATTAAATCAGATAATTCTTCTTTAGTTATATTTTTAAATCCTATTGATCTTAAATAACTATGCATAATTCTCCTGTCGCTATTTCGATAATGTCATTATATAATAAGAGCAGAGTTTTTGCAAAAAACTCTGCTTCTTGTTGAGACACGATTCAATTATTACTGTTCTTTTGATAATGCGTCTTCTAAAGCTTCTTGTTCTTCTGGTGATAGTGAGAGTATTGGATTTCCTGCTATTATTTCTTTTACATAGCTAAAACATCCTTCTCTACTGTGAACGACGTTAAGTACGTATCCATCATTATTCTCTGTAAGCATTGCAAGAGTAAATGATAACTTTCCACCCATTTCATCAAATGCATCATACTTAACAATACCATATTTCTGGAATGTTACCTGAAGCCTTTTAAAGATTAAATCAATATTTCTCTCATTAGTAGCATTGCTTTCTATTAATTCATCGATTTGTTCTAATCTATATATTAGATTATCTTCTAGAGACTTTCCATCTTTTCCTTCCATGAAAGCATTATATCTTTTTTTAAGCGCAGAACATTTTGCACTATTAACAATAGTTAATATTAATAAAATTACAACGAGTACAGCAAGTGCCATGGCAATATATACTATATTCTGCTCTGCCAAATCTAAAATCATATCCATTCTTATTACCTACCTCTATCAAACATATGTTCTGTATTATTATTTTTGTAGTTTTTCAACCAATCGTTCTAATTCATCTTGATTATAATACTCGATTTCAATTTTACCCTTATTGTTATCTCTTGGAATAATTGATACCTTTGTACCGATTGACTCTTTTAAATTTTCTTCAAGATCAGAGTATACTGCAATTAGCTGAGGATCAATTTCATTTTTCTTAGAAGATTTCTTATCTCCTTTATTGCTTTGCATTTTCTTAATCTCTTTTTCGACCTCGCGTACGCTTAATCTCTTATCGATAATTGCATTCGCAAATTCTGATTGTTTCTCTGGATCTTTGATTCCAAGTAATGCTCTTGCATGACCAGACGAAATCGTTTTCTCTGCAAGTAACTGTTGCACCTCTTCAGATAGGTTTAATAATCTTAAAGCATTAGAAACAGCTGGTCGGGACTTGGATACTCTAGCTGCAACTTCGTCTTGTGTCAGATCAAACTCATCCATAAGTCTTTTATATGTAGTAGCCTCTTCAATTGGATTTAAGTCTTGACGCTGAGTATTCTCTATAAGAGATATAAGTACCTTTTCCTGTTTGGTAAACTCTCTTACAATAATAGGTACTTTCTTAAGACCGGCAATCTTAGATGCGCGCCATCTTCTTTCACCACCAACTATCTCATAATAGTCACCTTTATCTTGAACGAGTAATGGGTCGATTACACCAAACTGTTTTATGGAATCTGCAAGATTCTCTAATTCATCTTCATCAAAGTTCTGTCGAGGCTGATTTCTATCTGGTTCAACTTTGTTAATATCAACTTCTTTGATTCCAGCATTAGCATTATCTGATTCATTATTATCAGGAATTAATACGTCTATTCCTGCACCTAGTCCTTTAGCTAGTCCACCTTTATTTCTTGCCATTACATTACCCTCTTTTCTACAACTTCCTTGGCGAGATTACGATAACTTTCTGCACCTGTTGATTTGTTATCATATAATGTAATTGGAAGTCCGTGAGATGGAGCTTCAGCAAGTGAGACATTTCTTGGAATAATTGTATTATAAATGTTAGCATTAAGGTTATTCTTTACATTGTCTACTACGTCTTTTGAAAGATTAGTTCTTCCATCATACATAGTAAATACAACACCTTCAATCTTAAGTCTTGAATTTAGTCTCTTCTGTACAAGACCAATTGTTGTTATTAATTGTCCAATACCTTCTAGTGCATAGTACTCACATTGAATAGGAATCAACATTGAATCTGCTGTAGTCATAGCATTTACTGTTAGCATATTAAGTGATGGAGGACAATCAATGATTATATAATCATAGTCTTCCTTTACATAGTCTATAGAATTTCTAAGAATATATTCTTTCTCGTTAAATTCTAATAACTCAATCTCAGCACCTGCTAGGTTTACATCAGAAGGTATTATTGTAACATTTTCAATTCCTTCAACCTTCATCATGCTGTTTTTTACAGAACACTTATTAAGCATTAATTCATATACTGTATTCTCAATCTGCTCTTTTTCAATACCAAATCCACTAGTACAATTTCCCTGTGGATCAAGGTCAATTACAAGAACTTTCTTTCCAAGTTCAGCCAGACATGCTGACAAATTAATAGAAGTAGTTGTTTTTCCTACTCCTCCTTTTTGATTTGCTATTGCTATAATTTTTCCCATTTTTCTCTTTCCTTTCTTGTGCTTTTGATATTATATCATTACGATATTATCAATTCTACCTATTTTTAATTATAAATTTTTTTGCTTTTTCCAATTATTATCTATATGTAGATGTTTATCAATTTATCGGTTGGGTCTCTTTGTAATGTTTCACGTGGAACATTTTTCTATATTTATGATTACAACTCTGTTTTTTATTATTTTATATACTAAATATAGTGTTGAAATATTATTAAACGTAAAACAAAATAGAGATGTTTCACGTGAAACATCTCTACAATGAACTCCTACATCTTGTATATAACAAATTATAAATTATTTTTTAAATTTTCTAATTCAATTCTTGCTCTGATAGGATCTGCAGGAAGATATGAAATAATATTATCCAGGCTTTCTTTAATAAAAGAATTATCATTGTTAGGTATAACATTCCTTTTTTCAGAAAAAGTATTATCATAACTATCAAGTTTACCTAACATATCTTTAATATCCTGTATCTTAATCTTACATTGATCTATTCTAATCTCTGTATTTTTTTTCTCAACAATTTGGTTATTCGTAGTTAATTCTAATTTATCAATCTGTTCTCCATTCTTATAATTAACATTTCTTGGAGAAAATTCTGAAAAAGGTTCTTCATTTTCTTTCTTAAGAATATCTAGAAATCTGGTATTTTCTTTAATTTTTATATCCAAATCATTATTAATTCGTTCAAGTTCTGCAAGATTAGCAGCTGACTCATCCAAAAGATTTTTTAAAAAAGTTCTTATTTCTTCCATAATATATACCTATAACAAAAATATTTTTTAATTATTTACTAGCAGACTTACTATTACGCTGAGTCTGTTCAATTAATATCTTAAAATAAGAAATTGCTTTATCATAACTCATAAAGTTACCGGCATCCTCTTCTTTATCTATAACCTTTGCCACAGCAACCTCCGGATGGAACTGAACTCCAATAACAAAATTCTTGTCAGTTCTTTCAACACCTTCTATAATAGGAATCCCGTCAGTCATAGTTGTTGCAGTTACAACAAGTCTCGTTCCATTAACATTTCCTACAATCTGGTGATGCCATGAAGGAACCTTGGATATAACATCTTCACCGGCAATCTTATAAATATAAGAGTCATGACTAAGTACATTAACATCATGAGAAGCGAAAATCTTCTTGTTCGGATCTCTATGGACGTTAGTGTAAGTGATGCCTTGACCTTCCATATATTGACCAACATCTCCAATCATATCAGCTCCGGACACAACAGATAAAAGCTGCATGCCTCGACAAATTGCAAGTATAGGCATATTCTCCTCTAAGCAATATGACATAAGAATATAATCGGACACATCTCTTTCTGCAGAATAAATCGTGTCACCTTCGATTCCATGCCATGGCTGCTCATTATAGTAGAGAGTAGGACATAAATCAGTACCTCCGGGAAATATGATACAGTCATAATCTTTTATAACATCTTTGACATTGGAATTCTGCCATGTATTAACTTTAACAAGCTTGGCAGCTTCCGGAGTAAGGATACCATGCTCATCCTTATTACCAACAATCATACCGGAATCATCATATTCTAAATCGAAAGAACGAACCATATCTAATACAACAGGCTTCGCTCCCGCAGCTTCTACCGCCTTAAGTAGACACTGAATACTATAAGCATCCTGTCTGTCGGTCCATGCTATGGCAACCTTGGGTTTATTGTCATTATTATTAGGAGTGACACATCCGCTAAGGAATACTATGACAAGTAAAGGTATTAAAATGAAACTCGTCAATTTTTTAACAATATAAGTATTGTTGCTACTTTGATTTAGATTCATATAACCACCTTGTTATTATAATACTTAAAACTCATTATCATAATTGATTATAACTTAAATTATGAAATTTTGGGAAGTTAATTTGTAAAATACCCTAACATAGAATATAATATTTTTAAGAAAATATTAGTGAGGTAGATTATGATTAATAAGAAATTTCTACAAGGACTTGGAATCGGTCTTATGTCAGTTGCATCCATCGAAGTAATTAATAAAGCAATCAACGAAAATGCAAAAAGATATAAGATTAAATATGAAGAGGGATATTACTACACCTGGAAAGAAGGCTCAATACATTACAATGAAAAAGGTGAAGGAAGTCCCATTCTATTAGTACATGATCTTAACGTAATATCGTCAAGCTACGAATGGAATAAATTAGAAGATGAATTAGCAAAGAATCATAAAGTCTATACTATAGATTTACTTGGATGCGGTCTATCAGATAAACCTGCAATTACTTATACAAACTATACCTTTGTACAACTAATATCTGATTTTTGCAAAGACATTATCAAGGAAAAATGTGATGTTATAGCAAGTAACGATGCATCATCAATAGTTATAATGGCCAATCATATTAATAAAGTATTCAATAAAACAATACTTATTAATCCAGCAGAATTTGATTTATTCGCACTTGAAACTACAAGACTTGATTTACTGGAAAAAGAAATACTATTCCTACCTGTAATTGGTACTGCATTATATAACTATTATATACGTGAATCAAATATTAAATCTACATTAAATTCCTATTTTAAGAGTTCAGATGATATTGGAGAATCAGTAGATGCATATTATGAATCATCACATATTAATAATAGTAAGGGAAGATTTCTATATGCTTGTAAGAAATGTAGTTATCTAACATGTGATGTACGACTTGCACTATCAGATAAAGAGAATATATATATACTGACAGGTAGTGAAGTTGGTAGAGCAATAGCAAATAATTATAAAGAAGTAAATTCTAAAATAGAAGTAACAACAATAAATAATTCTAAGTTACTTCCACATCTTGAAAATACTGAAGACACCCTTAAGGCAATTAATAAAATTTTATAATGGTTTCTTTTTTGGGACACCTGCCCTTCTAGGATACTTTGCAGGTGTCTCATTTTTTTTATCAATTAACAATAGATTTCTATTATATTCTGTACCGGGAATATCAATCTTAACAATACGATCAATTTCTCCGCCCAGAATACTGATCGCATTTTTTCCATTTTCAATTTCATCATTAAGCTGAACTGACTTATATGCTATACATTTACCGCCAATTCTTACAAAAGGTAGTGTATATTCAGATAAAAGATTAGTTTCTGCCACTGCACGAGTAACACATAGGTCAAATTGCTCTCTATAAGACGAATCTTTACCATAATCTTCAGCTCTACCTGCATATGCTTTAACATTACTAAGAGAAAGAGTACTAATAACTTCATTTAGGAAATTAACTCTCTTATTCAAAGAATCAAGTAAAGTAAAATTAGCTTCTTCATACATAATAGCAAGGGGTATTCCAGGAAAACCTGCTCCTGTACCAACATCAATTACAGAGATATTACTATTAATATCAGGATAAGCATTTTCTAAAATCAATGAATCAAGAAAATGCTTATTAATAAAATCATCAAATTCAATAATACCAGTAAGATTCATAACCTTATTCTTTTCTATAACCATCTCATAGAAATTAACAAGTTTATCAATTTTATCTCTGTTATAGGAAACACCTAATGAATCTAAACCGTTATATAATTTTGTTAAATCATAATTATATTTTACACTCATACTTAATAACTCTCTAATAATTAATCATTATCTTTATTAAGATATTTACCTTGCTCAAGATAAACAAGTAGAACAGAAATATCAGCAGGTGATACACCAGATATTCTAGAGGCCTGTCCTATACTTCTTGGACGGAGCTCTGATAATTTTTGCCTTGCCTCAAGTCTTAAAGAATTAACGTCTTCATAATTAATAGAATCAGGTATTATCTTAGTTTCAAGCTTCTTAAATTCTTCTACCTGTTTTATCTGTCTAATGATATAACCTTCGTATTTTATATTAATATTAACCTGTTCCCTAACATCAGAAGGAAGGTCAGGTCTATCTACATCAATCTCTGATAGTTTATCATAATCAAGTTCAGGTCTTCTAATAAGATCAGAAAGTTTCACTCCGCAATTTAGGGGAATACTGTTATTTCTTATTAGACAATCCTGTACTTTTTTATTAGCACCTATATTAACATTTTTTACTCTTTCAATCTCATCTTGGATTAATCTTTCTTTAATACAAAGCTTATTATATCTTTCTTCATCAATAAGTCCTACTTCATAACCGATCTTAGTAAGACGAAGGTCTGCATTATCCTGTCTAAGTAATAATCTATATTCAGCTCGACTTGTCATCATTCTATAAGGTTCTCTTGTTTCTTTTGTAACAAGATCATCAATTAGAACACCAATATAAGATTCACTTCTATCAAGAATAAGTGCTTCTTTATTTTGTAATTTTCTGGCACTATTAATACCGGCAATAATTCCTTGAGCAGCGGCTTCTTCATAACCACTGCTTCCATTAAATTGTCCTGCAGCAAATAAACCTTCAATATTCTTAAATTCAAGAGAAGGCTTTAGTTGAGTAGCCTTAATACAATCATACTCAATTGCATACGCATTTCTTACAATCTTAGCATTTTCAAGACCTGGTATTGTACGATACATCTCATATTGTACTGATTCTGGCATTGAACTTGACATACCTCCAATATACATTTCATTTGTATAAAGTCCCTCAGGCTCAACAAATAACTGATGACGTGACTTATCGGCAAATTTTACCACTTTATCCTCAATGGAGGGGCAATATCTAGGACCAGTACCTTCAATTATTCCTGCATAAATTGGTGATTTATCAAGGTTCTTTCTTATAATCTCATGAGTCTTCTCATTAGTATAAGTAAGATAACATGAAACCTGCTCTTTCTGAATAGAATCAGGGTCAGTTGTAAATGAAAATGGAACAATTTCTTCATCACCAAATTGCTCTTCCATTTTACTATAATCGATAGAATTTCCATCAATTCTTGCCGGAGTTCCAGTCTTAAAGCGTAATATTTCTACATTATTGTCAGTAAGTGACTTACTTAAGTAGTTAGCTGACTTTAAACCATTAGGACCGGTATGTTCTATTACATCACCATATAGACACCTTGAAGCAAGATATGTTCCAGTACAAAGAATAGCATTTTTACAATAATATGTTCCATTAGAAAATGTCTTAACACCTTTAATCTTCCCATTTTGAATAATGAGTTCAGTAACTTCTGCCTGTCTTAAAGTAAGATTTTCCTGGCTTTGTAAAGTCTTTCTCATTTCAAGAGAATACATAGCTTTATCTGCCTGTGCTCTAAGAGAATGAACTGCAGGACCTTTTGATTTATTAAGCATCTTAGATTGAATAAATGTCTTATCTATATTAACACCCATTTCTCCACCAAGAGCATCAATTTCTTTAACAAGATGGCCTTTAGAAGTTCCACCAATATTAGGATTACATGGCATCATGGCAACTGAGTCCATACTAACAGTAAATATAATTGTATTCATTCCAAGACGTGCAGAAGCAAGTGCTGCTTCACATCCGGCATGACCAGCACCGACAACTACAACATCATATGTTTCTTCAACAAATTTTTTTTCTTCAAATTCTTGCATTTTTCATCCTAATCTATTTTATTTACCCATACAAAATTTAGAAAAAATCTCTTCTACCAAATCATCTTCAATTTCCTGACCTATAATCAAACCTAAATATTTATAAGCATCCATAAGATCAATGGAATAAAAATCTTCAGGCATATCCTGACTTAAGCTATCTAATACAAGTTTGAGAGATTCATCACATTTACAGAGTAAATCCTTATGTCTTATATTAGTTATAACAACTTCATTATTATCTTCTATTTCACCATTAAAAAATAAATCCTTTATCTCATTTTCAAGATCATTAATACCCTGGCCTTCTTTTGCAGAAATAGATATTACTTTAGAATTAATGTGATTTCTGATATCATCTTCACTGACAACATTAGTAAGATCTGATTTATTAAGAAGACATACGTGCTTTTTATTCTTAATCTTTTCAATAATACTATAATCGTTATTATCTAATTCAATTGAAGAATCAACAACATAAATAATAAAATCAGCTTCTTCTATAGCAGATATGGATTTATCAACACCAATTTTCTCAACAACATTATCTGTTTCTCTAATTCCGGCAGTATCTATAATATTAAGAACAATTCCATTAATACTTACTTGTTCTTCAATTATATCTCTTGTTGTACCTGGAATATCAGTAACAATAGCTTTATCTTTCTTAGCTAAAATGTTAAGAAGGGAAGATTTACCTGCATTTGGTTTACCAACAATAACTGTATTAATTCCATTTTTTAGAAGAATTCCATTATTACTACTCTTAATTAATTTATCAACCCTATTTATGACTTCTTTAACAACATTAGTGAGTCTATTATTATAATCATTAAGATCATAGTGTTCAGGATCATCAAGTGCTGATTCAATATATGCTATTTCATATATAATCTTCTCACGAAGCGATACAATTTCTCTAGAAACGCTACCATTTAATTGATTAATAGAGGCATTAAGAGCATATTCATTGCTAGATTCAATAATATCCATAACAGATTCAGCCTGACTTAAATCAATTCGGCCATTTAGAAAAGCTCTCTTAGTAAACTCTCCAGGTTCTGCAATTCTAATTCCATTTCTAATAATTATTTCAAGAATCCTTCTAGTAACAAGAACACCACCATGGCAATTTATTTCTACCACGTTTTCTCTTGTAAATGAATTAGGTTCACGAAATACTGATACAAACACCTCATCAATGATTTCTTGATTATAAATAATATGGCCATAATTAATAGTATGACTTTCAACATCTACTAATTTCTTCTTACCTTTATATATTTTATCAATACTAGTAATTGCATCATCACCACTGACCCTAATAATACTAATACCAGAATTACTAAGAGCAGTAGAAATGGCAGCAATTGTATCATTACTTACCATAATCATTTCCTCAAACTTTTTACACCATTATATATAATATTAGATTATTACTTATTTTACAATTATTATTTGGTGTGAGAGGGGAGCGAGAAAAAGCGGCTGTCACCTGGATGGTGAATCAGCCGCTGGTTTCTGTCCAAATATTACATTGTTTTAATATCAATCACTTACCTTAATCATTAATTATTCTTAGGAACAACAACAACGTGTCTATAAGGTTCTTCACCTTCAGAATGTGTTGTAACATATTTATCATCCTGAAGTGCAGAATGAATAATACGTCTTTCATAAGGATTCATAGCTTCTAAGCTAACCGAACGCTTATTTCTCTTAGCCTTATAAGCAGTATTCTTAGCAAGGTTTTCTAAAGTAGCTTTTCTTCTATTACGATAATCTTCAGTATCAAGTTTTATTTTAGTATAATTATCTACTTTTCTATTAACTGCAAGGCTTGTTAAATACTGGAGTGAATCAAGTGTTTGACCACGCTTTCCAATAATAACACCCATTTCTGGTCCTTCAAGTTCAATCTCTAAAATGTTATTTTCTTCATCAATGTTAGTAGAAATATCAACTTGAAGGTTCATTGATGAGAATACATCCTGTAGAAATACCTTTGCTTCTTCAGCAGCTTTAGGATCTACTACATTATTTTTCTTCTCTGATTTTTCTTTATTTTCCGGTATTTCTTCAGAAGCTGCTTCTTTAATATCATCCTTTACAGGTTCTTCATTTGAGTTAACTTCTTCTAAAGAAACGTCCGATTTTTTCCATACATTTATTACTGCATTTTTTGAATTTAAACCAAGAAATCCACTACTTCCTTTTTCAACTACTTCATATTCTAGCTCATCACTTGTAATTCCAAGAGAAACAGTTGCATTAGTAATAGCTTCTTCAACGGTTTTAGCTTCAAATTGTTTTTTATTTAAACCCATCTTGAAATCTCCTACAAAATATTATTTTTTATTTTTACCTTTATTATTCTTCTTATTACTATTCTTAGCACCACTATTATTTTTGCTATTATTCTTCTCATCAAATGCTTTAACTGCATTTGCAAGACTAGCCATAGATCCAGCAGGTGGATTATTTCTTACATTTTGCATTTTATCAAGTTTTTCCTGATTATCTTTCGAAATGTCAGTAGAAACATTAGATGAAAGACTTTTAGCATTAATGTGTGCTGAATTATAAATAGCTTCTTTTCTCTTACCACGCTTTTCAGCTTTTTTAGCAGCTTTTTCCTTATTATTCTCAATAATTGATTCAGGATCAAGTTTCTTGAAATGCATATTTAAAAGAATCTGTTGAATAATTCTTATTACAGAACCTGTAATCCAGTAAAAACCAAGACCTACAGGAACAGTAAATGCAAAGAATAATGACATAAGTGGCATTAACATATTAGTTGTTCTCATTGTTTTAGCCATTTGATCATTATCATTATTAGCAGTAGGCATAAGCTTGATATTAATCATCTGAGTTCCCCAGGCTAATAATGGAACAAGAAGTGAACAAATAATTAAAACAAAATCTTTGCTGTCTCCTGACCATCCCTGTTTAATCTGATTCCAAGGTGTATCAGAAATACTAAGTACAAAAATATAATTAATATCATGTAATTTCTGAACAACTGCATCAATAGAATCAGAAATATTAGGAAAACTCTCAGCAAGCTTAGCCCAGCCTGAATCTCCAAGTTTATATAATACATCAATAATATAATTCTTAATTGTTTCAGCATTGTCAGCTGTATAAGTACCTGTAAAATCAGCAGTTACATTTTTTAGATCTGCATATTCATATAAGGACTGCATTTTATCCATGAATCCATCTGAATTAACAATAGCATCTACAATCGAACTAGCTGCATTTCCAACTTTTTCAGTAAATACTTCTCTAATTGAAGTAATATAAGCTGGTACATTATAGAATACTCTATATAGAGAAAACAAAATTGGTAATTGGATAAGTAATTGTATACAAGAACCCATTGTAGATACGCCATACTTATCATAAACTGCCTGAGTTTCTTCTTGCTTAGCCTGCATTGAAGCAGTATCTCTTTTACCTTTATATTTATTATTAATTTCCTTAATTTCAGGTTGCATTATTCTGTTAAGTGCAGAAAACTTCTGCTGTTTATAAGTTAAAGGAAATAAACATAAATAAATAAATAAGGTAAATATCGCAATTGAAACTGCTACGTTCTCAATACCAAATACTGAATAAAAGAAAAGATAAATCTTATCCATTATCCAACCTAATACCTTAACGATTGGTCCTAATATAAAACCATCGTAAGCAGTTAAATAAATTTCGCTCAAAATCTTTTACCTCCTATTTGAAAGAAAAGCTCCTCTGGTACAGGATCAAATCCTCCCTTTGAAAAAGGATTACATCTTAAAATTCTCCATGTTGTAAGAATCCCACCTTTAAATGCTCCATGTTTTTCTATTGCATGAAGACCATATGTTGAACAGGTAGGATAATATGGACATTTCGTTCTTTTTAGATGTGAAATATGTTTTCTATAAAATTTAATTATTGCTAAAAAAATATTCTTAAACATAAACCCTTCTTCTAAGCTATTATTTACAAGTTATGTGATGAAGATTTGAAAGATGCATAAGTGCACTACTCATTTTATGATAATCAATATCTTTTGCACTTGGTCTAACAACGACTACCATATCTAACCCAGTGTTAAAATACTCTTCATGTAGCCGATATGATTCTCTTATCAGTCTCGCCATACGATGTCTCACTACGGAATTTCCAACTTTTTTACTGCATGAAATTCCTAATCTGTTAATACTTAAACCATTTTTATGAACATACATTATCAAATATTTATTAGCTTTAGATTTTCTTTTTTTATAAACAGTTTGAAAATCTGATGTTTTCTTTAATGATTCACTAAATTTCATAATATTGCCCACTTATATTTCTGCTTAATATAAAATAATAAAGACCACAAAATGTGGTCTGTTTATTTAAGCAGATAAATTCTTTCTTCCCTTTGCCCTTCTAGCTGCAAGAACTTTTCTTCCACCTGGAGAACTCATCCTTGATCTAAAACCATGAACTTTAGATCTTTGTCTCTTCTTTGGTTGATAAGTCATCTTCATATTAGATTCACCTCCTTATATTGTCGAAAACATCGCTACAATTATAACATAAAACCTTACTAAGTCAATGTTTTTCTTATATATATAACAATAATAATATAAACATAATGTGGATAACTATAATCACTTTATGTTAATAATTAACAATTTGTGGATAAGTTTGTGGAAAAGTTTATATTTAATCACAATTTAATCATATGTTTTACGCATAAATACATACGTTTCACATTTTCTCACATAAAGTTAATAAATAGATTAATATAATAATTTAAGGTTAATAATTGTTACTGATGGTTGATAAAAAGGCTTATTTAAGGTAAAATTATACGTGGAATTTTTTTACATAAAATGAATATTTTTATAACACATTATGATTAGTTTCTTCCTATTATAATGTATTATTTAATTGAGGGATAAAATGGAACTACAGACACTAATTGAAAAATGGGATGAAATTAAAGAAATAGTTACTAAAGAAACAGAGACATCAGAGATAGCATATAACACTTGGCTTAAACCTTTAGATGTATATGATATTGTTGATGGAACTGTTTATATTATTTATAGCGAAGATTCAGAAAGCAGAATGATTGCTTTAATAGAGAAGAAATATAAGGTCATAATCAAAAATGTAATAAAAGATATTACAGGAAACCAATATGATATTAAAATAATTCTTCCTGATGAAGCTCTTAAAATTAATTCTGCTAAAAAAAATAATGTAGATTTACCAACTAATAATAATTCATCTTATATTGGTACAAGTAATTATATTGATTCTAATCTTAATCCTAAATACACATTTAACACATTTGTAGTAGGTAGAAATAATAAGTTTGCACAAGGAACTGCATATACTGTAGCTGAAGCGCCAGGTGAAATATGTAATCCATTATTCATATGTGGAGGACCGGGACTTGGTAAGACACATCTTATGCATGCCATAGGTAATCAAATAATTGAAAATGATAATACTAAGAAAGTACTTTATGTTACAGCTGAAGAGTTCACTAATGAGGTAATTGAATGTATTAAAAACTCAAGAAATAAGTCACAACAAAATGATATGACTTATTTTAGAGATAAATATAGAAATGCTGATGTACTTATGATAGATGATATTCAATTCTTCGTTGGAAAAGAAAGTTCTCAGGATGAATTCTTTAATACTTTCAATAAATTACATACATCAGGTAAACAAATAGTTATAAGTTCCGATAAAATGCCTAATGAAATTGAAGGATTTGAAGATAGATATATAACTAGATTCGAACAGGGAATCACAGCTGAAATAAAAATCCCTGATTATGAAACAAGAGTAGCAATTATTAAAAATAAAATGGAAAATAAAAATGCATATTTTCCAGATGATGTCGTAGATTATATAGCTAGTAATATCAAATCTAATATAAGAAGTATTGAAGGTGCTATCAATAAATTATATGCATATTCAAATCTTGAAAATACTGAGATAACAATTGATAATGCCAAAGATTTGTTAGATTCAATTATTAGTCCGGAAAAACCTAAAGAAATTACACCACAATTAATAATTGAAGTTGTATGTGAACATTATGGTGTTACTATTGAACAACTAATTTCTAAGAATAGATCACAAAATATAATTAGACCACGACATGTTGCAATGTATTTGTGTACACAAGAAACAGATTGTTCACAAGATACAATAGCTAAACTTCTTGATAGAAAGGATCACTCCACAATTATCAACGCAAGAGATAACATTATTGAACAATTAAAGACAGATAAAGAGCTTCAGAACCAGATTGAAACAATAAAGAAGAAGATAAATACTAATTAATTAACATCTGTCCATATTAAATAAACTAATAATTAACTAAAAATATAGATTTAACATTTCAAATAAATGCTTAAATAATAATTATTATAAGGGTTATTAACTAATAAACACCCCCTATTAATACTAATACTAATTAATAATAATATTTATATAGGAGAAAGACGATGAAAATAGTTTGTTCTAAAACAGAATTAGTAAAAGGAGTTAACATTGTACAAAAAGCAGTTCCTACCAGAACTACAATGGCTATTCTTGAATGTATTCTTATTGATGCATCTGGTGATGAAATTAAATTAACAGCTAATGATATGGAAATAGGAATTGAAACAGTTGTTAATGGTTCAATAGATGAACCTGGTATAGTAGCAATAGATGCTAAGTTCTTATCAGATATAGTAAGAAAACTTCCTGATGAAGATGTTATTATTTCTACTTCTGATAATTTTAAAACAAGTATTGTATGTGAAGAAAGTAACCTACACTATGATATTGTTGGTAAATCAGGGGAAGATTTCTCAAATATTCCTTTTATATCAAGAAATGAACCAATTGAAATATCACAATTTGCATTAAAAGAACTTATTAAACAAACTATTTTTTCTATAGCTGATAATGATTCTAATAAAATGATGACAGGTGAATTATTTGAGATTAATGATAATAATCTCAAAGTTGTTGCATTAGATGGTCATAGACTTGCAGTAAGAAATATAGAATTAAAGAATAGCTATGATAATAAGAAAGTAGTAGTTCCAGGCAAAACCCTTAATGAAGTAAGTAAAATAATTCCAGGTTTTGCTGAAGATATGGTAAATATATTTATTACTGATAATAATATTATATTTGAATTTGATAATACTGTAGTTGTTTCAAGATTAATAGATGGAGAGTTTTTTAAACTTGATCAGATGTTATCTACTGATTATAAGACGAAAGTTAGAATTAATAAGAGAATACTTCTTGATTCAATTGACAGAGCTTCTTCTATGGCAAAAGAAGGAGATAAGAAACCAATTATAATGGATATTAGTGATAATAATCTTAATATGTCAATAACATCTTTTATTGGAACAATGAATGAGAATATTAACATCACAAAAGAAGGTGTTGATATGACTATTGGATTTAATCCTAAATTCTTCATGGATGCTCTTAAAGTAATTGATGATGATGAGATTAATCTATATATGGTTGATCCAAAGGCTCCTTGCTATATTAGAGATGATAAAGAAACATTTATGTATATGATTCTTCCAATCAATATTAATAATAACAGATAAGATAATAGATACTATGGAAAATGTTAAGATAAAAGATGAATATATAAAACTTGGCCAATTATTAAAGCTTTCAGGTCTTGTTGGAAGTGGTGTTGATGCCAAATATGTTATAGGTGATGGTCTTGTTAAAGTAAATAATGAAATTGATACAAGAAGAGGAAGAAAAGTATATCCTGATGATATAGTAACCTATAATGGTGAAAGTATTAAGGTTGTTAAATGATAATTAAATCAATAGAGCTTAATAATTTTAGAAATTATGAATCTTTAAATATTGAATTTGATAATAATATAAATATTTTATATGGAGATAATGCACAAGGTAAAACCAATCTTCTAGAGGCTTGTTATTATACTGCTATAAGCAGATCCTACAAAGGAAGCAAAGATAAAGATATTGTTAAATTCGATAAAGAATATTCTAATATAAAATCAATTATAGAAAAAAATAATAGAGAATATGAAATAAATATTTCAATAAAAAAAGGTAAAAAGAAAGCTATTACAATTGACAATGTTAATATTAAGAAATCGTCTGAATTACTAGGTCTTTTAAATGTTATATTATTTTCCCCGGAAGATTTAAATATTATAAAAAATGGACCTTCTGAAAGAAGAAGGTTTATTGATAGTGAACTTTGTCAAATAGACAGTATATATTTATCAGATATAAGTAATTATAATAAGCTTCTTAATAATAGAAATAAGCTGCTTAAAGATATAAGCTTCGATAATAGCTTAAAAGATACGCTTGATGTCTGGGATATGCAGCTTATAAAGTATGGAAAAAAGATAATTAAAAGAAGAAGAGAGTTCATTGATGAGTTAAAATATTATGTAAAAGAAAAACATTTAAGTATTTCTGGCGGAAAAGAAGAATTAATTATTAATTATGAGCCTAATATTGATGATATTTTCTTTGAAGATGAATTAATTAAGAAGAGAGAAAATGATTTAAGATACTGTCAGACATCTGTTGGTCCTCATAGAGATGATATTAGTTTCAAAATAGATGGAATAGATATGAGAAAATTCGGATCACAGGGGCAACAACGATGCTCTGCTTTATCACTTAAATTATCAGAAATAGATATAGTAAGTAATATTATTAAAGAAAAACCGGTATTACTTCTTGATGATGTTCTCTCTGAGCTTGATAGTAGCAGGCAAAAAATGCTATTAGACAGTATAGAAGATATTCAAACTATTATAACCTGTACAGGTCTTGATGATTTTATTAATAATAGATTTGATGTTAATAAAGTATTTAAAGTAGTTAATGGAACTGTAAGTGAAATACTAATATAAATATATATTAAAACAATATGGAGGAATTATGGGTCAAAATCAAGAATATGGTGCTGATCAAATACAAATATTAGAAGGACTTGAAGCTGTAAGAAAAAGACCTGGAATGTATATAGGTTCAACATCAGAACGTGGTCTTCATCATTTGGTATATGAAATTGTTGATAATGCTGTAGATGAAGCATTAGCTGGATATTGTTCTCATATCATTGTTAACCTTAATAAAGATGGTTCATGTACTGTTGAAGATGATGGTCGTGGAATTCCAACAGGTATTAATACCAAAGCTGGAATACCTGCTGTAGAAGTAGTATTTACAATACTTCATGCAGGAGGAAAATTCGGTGGCGGAGGATATAAAGTATCTGGTGGACTTCATGGAGTAGGTGCTTCTGTAGTAAATGCTTTATCTAATTGGTTAGAAGTAGAAATATGCCGAGATGGTAAGAGATATAAGCAAAGATATGAACGTGGAAAAACAATGTATCCTCTTAAAGAAATTGGTACTTGCGAATTTGAAAGCACTGGTACAAGAGTTACATTTGTTCCTGATGATACTATATTTGAAACAGTCGAATTTGATTTTAATACACTAAAAACAAGACTTCGTGAAACTGCTTTTCTAACTAAAGGACTAAGAATTACTCTTATAGATAATAGAGGAGAGGACATTGTTGAGAAGTCATATCACTATGAAGGTGGTATTAAAGAATTTGTAACATATCTTAATAAAGGAAATGAGCCATTATATTCTGATGTTATTTATTGTGAGGGATATAAAGATAATGTATATGTAGAAGTTGCTATGCAACATAATGATGGATTTAATGATAGTTCATATACATTTGTTAATAATATTATTACACCTGAAGGTGGAACACATCTTGCAGGATTTAGAGCTGCAATTACTAAAACATTTAATAATTATGCAAAAGATAATAAACTAATAAAAGATAATGATCCAGCTTTAACTGGTGATGATATAAGAGAAGGTCTTACATCAATTGTAAGTATTAAGATTGAAGAACCTCAATTTGAAGGACAGACTAAGCAAAAACTTGGTAATTCAGAAGCAAGAGGTGCAGTTGATTCAATTGTATCTGAGCAATTAACATATTATCTTGAGCAAAATCCCGGCGTTGCAAAGTCCATTGTTGAGAAGTCTATTCTGGCTCAACGAGCTAGAGATGCCGCTCGTAAGGCAAGAGATTTAACAAGAAGAAAATCTCCCCTTGAAGGTGGAGGACTTCCAGGAAAGCTAGCCGATTGTTCTTCTAAGAATGCTGAAGAATGTGAGATATTTATAGTCGAGGGAGATTCCGCTGGGGGTTCTGCCAAGAAAGCAAGAAACAGAAATAACCAGGCAATTCTCCCGCTTCGTGGTAAGATACTTAATGTTGAGAAAGCAAGAGAAGATAAGATATATGCAAATGCTGAGATTAAGGCTATGATTACTTCTTTTGGAACTGGAATACAGGATGATTTCGATATTGAGAAACTTCGCTATCATAAGATTATTATTATGACAGATGCGGATGTAGATGGTGCGCATATAGCAACTCTAATGCTTACTTTCTTATATAGATTTATGCCGGAATTAATAAAAAGAGGATATGTATATCTGGCTATGCCTCCTCTATATAAATTAGAGAAGAACAAGAAGGTATGGTATGCATATTCAGATGAAGAGCTTAATAATATAATTAATGAAGTAGGTAGAGACCAAAATAATAAAATTCAGCGTTATAAAGGTCTTGGTGAGATGGATGCAGATCAATTATGGGATACAACTATGGATCCTGAGAAACGTATTCTTAAGAGAGTAATAATTGATGACGAAAGCGAGTCAGAAATTAATGTAACATTTTCAACTCTTATGGGAGATAAAGTAGAACCCAGAAGAGAGTTCATTGAAGAGAATGCAAAATACGTACAAAACCTTGATATTTAGGAGATATAAATAGATGGATGATAAGATATTTGATCAGATACATGAAGTTGACCTAAAGAAGACAATGGAAACTTCATATATAGATTATGCTATGTCGGTTATCGCAAGTCGTGCGCTACCTGATGTTAGAGATGGTCTAAAGCCTGTTCAACGTAGAGTACTTTATTCTATGAGTGAATTACATAATACACCTGACAAAGCTCACAGAAAATGTGCACGTATTGTAGGTGATACAATGGGTAAATACCACCCTCATGGAGATAGTTCTATCTATGGAGCTCTCGTTAACATGGCACAGGAATGGTCAACTAGATATCCTTTAGTAGATGGTCATGGAAATTTTGGTTCAGAAGATGGAGATGGAGCTGCTGCTATGCGTTATACAGAAGCCCGTCTTTCTAAGATATCTATGACAATGCTTCAGGATATTGATAAGGATACTGTGGATTTTGCACCTAACTTTGATGAGACTGAGAAAGAACCGGTAGTACTTCCTGCAAGATATCCTAATCTTCTTGTGAATGGTACAACAGGTATTGCTGTTGGTATGGCAACTAATATTCCACCACATAACTTAGGTGAAGTTGTTAATGCTGTTGTCAAAATGATTGATAATAAGGTTGAAGAAGACAGAGAAACATCAATTGATGAATTAATGGGAATTATTCAAGGTCCTGATTTTCCAACAGGAGGTACAATCCTTGGTCGTTCAGGTATTGATGAAGCATATAGAACGGGACGTGGCAAGATTAAAGTAAGAGCCGTTACTGATATTGAGCCAATGGATAATGGTAAGAATAGAATTATTGTTACTGAATTACCATATCTTGTTAATAAAGCCCGACTAGTAGAGAAGATTGGTGAACTGGTTAGAGATAAGAGGGTTGATGGAATAACAGATCTTCGTGATGAATCTTCTCGCGAAGGAATGAGAGTAGTAATTGAACTTCGACGTGATGTTAATCCTAACATTTTACTTAATCAATTATTAAAACATACACAGCTTCAAGATACATTTGGCGTAATAATGCTAGCTCTCGTTGATAATCAACCTAAAGTACTTAATCTTAAGGAAATGCTTACATTATATCTTGAACATCAGTGTGATGTTATAACAAGAAGATGTAAGTATGAGCTTAATAAAGCAGAGGAAAGAGCTCATATATTAGAGGGTTATCTAATTGCTCTTGATAATATTGATGAAGTTATTAAGATAATAAGAGGCTCTGAAACAGTAGCAATTGCCAAAGAAGAGTTACAGAAGAGATTTGGCTTATCTGAAGCTCAGTCTAATGCTATAGTTGAAATGAAGCTTCGAGCTCTCACAGGATTAGAGCGAAGCAAGATTGAAGAAGAATATAAGAATCTCAAGGCCACAATTGAGAGACTTAAGGCAATTCTTGCTGATGAAAAGCTTCTTCTTGGCGTAATTAAGGAAGAAATAATTGCTATTTCTGCAAAATACGCTGACGATAGAAGAACTACAATAGGTTTCGATGAATATGATATATCAATGGAAGATTTAATTCCTGTAACTAATACAGTAGTTACTTTTACAAAACTTGGATATATCAAGCGTATGAATATGGATAACTTTAAAGCTCAACATCGTGGTGGCAAGGGAATTAAGGGAATGGAGACTATTGATGACGATTACATCAAAGAAATGCTCATGACAAGTTCTCATAATTACCTAATGTTCTTTACTAATAAGGGACGCGTATATCGTCTTAAGGCTTATGAGATTCCAGAAGCAAGTAGAACAAGTCGTGGAGTTGCTATTGTTAATTTATTACAGCTTCAGCCAGATGAGAAGATTACAACAATAATTCCAATTAAAGAATACCTGGATGATGAATATCTTCTTATGGCTACAAAGTCAGGAATTGTTAAGAAAACTAAGCTTACTGAGTATGCCAATATTAGAAAAAATGGGTTAGCTGCCATAAATCTTCGCGATGATGATCTCTTAATAGAGGTTAAGAAGACTAATAACACAGATGATGTAATGTTATTTACCAGATTTGGTCAGTCTATTAGATTTAATGAGAAAGATGTAAGAACTACTGGTAGAACATCAATGGGTGTAATTGGTATGAATCTAATGGATCAGGATGAAGTCATAGCAATGCAGCTTATTTCTCAGGGCGAGAGTGTACTAATTGCTTCTGAAAAGGGACTTGGTAAATGTACATTGTTCAGTGAATTTACTACACAACATCGTGGTGGTAAAGGTGTTAAATGCTATAAAGTTACGGAGAAATCAGGTAATCTTATAGGTGTTAAAGCTGTTAAGAAAGAAGATGAGTTAATGCTCATCACGACTGAAGGAATCATAATTAGAATTAAGGTGTCAGATACGGCACTTCTAGGAAGAATTACTTCAGGTGTTAAGTTAATTAACTTAAAAGAAGGAGTCTTGGTTGCAAGTATTGCAAGAATCAAAGAATCAGCAGTACTTGAAGAAGCTGAAAATGCTGATAATACAGAGTCTGAAGAGCAAGAAAAAAACTGATAATACAAATATAAGAGAATAATTATTAATAAAGGGGAGGAATAGTAAGGGCAATGAGAATTACATAAAAAGGAGACTGGATTATGACTATGTGGATAATAATACTAATAGTT
>OCTW011579137.1_pt1 | contig 24677 bp, 17 predicted proteins | sample 1539671 | NCBI WGS metagenome assembly OCTW01 (sample SAMN02144230, study PRJEB22623) | gut metagenome | biome: sheep rumen | host: Ovis aries | place: New Zealand | reverse complement strand
AAAGAACGCACACTGAGGCTGAGCTTCTGGCAGGTTAAAATGGGGAGAAATTTCTCATTTTAACTTGTACTAAATCTTGACATAGGACCAGGGGCGCCTTGAGACGCTGTCCGGTGTCAAGGGGTTATACCCAGCGAGTCGAGCCACCCGTTTTACGGGTGGCGGCGACTTTTGTCCTCTTATTTTGATAGAAAAATTATGCTGAATGCAGAATTTATAAAAGGTCATACTTTTCTTTAAAAGTCCGTATTATTTCTAAAATAAAACAAAATACATACAATGTTTGTGTAAATTTGTGCAAAATGTGTTAAAATGTAAGAAAACAAAGGACAGGTGCAAAAATGAAGAAACAAAAGAAAGATCCATTGTATAAAAGCTTCGGTTATGCATTTGCCGGAATATTTGCAGTGGTAACGAAGGAACGGAATATGAAGATTCATTGTGTGGCAATGGTTTGTGTGGTGATCGCAGGATTCGTATTTCATATTACACCGGTAGAGTGGTGTATCTGCCTGACATTGTTTGGTCTTGTCATGGCATTGGAAATGGTGAATACGGCGGTAGAAGCAGTGGTTGATCTGGTTACAAAAGAGAGAAGGCCGCTTGCAAAGCTTGCCAAAGATGCTGCAGCAGGAGCAGTACTGATCGCGGCAATCATGGCAGCAATTGCAGGGATGATCATATTTATTCCAAAGCTTTTGGAAAGCCTGTCTATATAGACATCGAAAGGAGAACGACCTATGGAAAAATTAGGAAGCGGATTAAAAAAAGTATTACTTGCAGGAATCGGAGCAGTTGCAGTCACAGGAGAGAAATCAAAAGAACTTCTGGATGAGATGGTGAAAAAGGGTGAGCTGACTGTTGAACAGGGCAAAGCACTGAATGAAGAACTTAAGCATAACATCAAGTCGACAGTAAAAGAAAAAGTGAATGTAAAAGTAAAAACATCTTCACCGGAAGAACTGGATGAGCTTTTGGATAAGATGACTCCGGAACAGATGGCATTGTTGAAACAGAGAATTGATGAGATGGAGAAAAAACAGGAAGAATTTGAAGCTGCAGAGACGGTAGAAGATGTGACAGACGAATCCGTATGCGAAGATGTGGCAGAGAAAGCAGCGGAAGAAGAGACAGCTGAGAACGAAGATATTTAAAGAGGAACAGGTTCATGAGTAAGGGAGAATCCAAAGAATACCGTACCAGGTTAAAGGAGATTACATCCGTACTTCATAAATATGGAATCACCAGGGGAATTACGCCTCAGAAACTCCGGATGATACTGGAGGATCTGGGGCCTACTTATATTAAAATCGGTCAGATTATGTCACTGCATTCAGACATTTTACCGAAAAGGTATTGTGATGAACTGATGTGTCTGCGTTCAGAAGTAACTCCGATGGAATTTCCGGAAGTAAAAGAAGTGATCGAACAGGCATATGGTTGTCCGTGGAATGAAATATTTGCATTTATTTCCGATACACCACTGGGATCAGCATCCATTGCACAGGTCCACAGAGCAGAACTGCTCAGCGGTGAACAGGTTGTTATCAAGGTTCAGCGAACAGGTATTTATGAAATTATGGCAAGAGATATCGGACTCCTTCGGAAGGCAGTAAAGCTGATGCCGCCAATCAGTCTGAAAGGAATGGCTGACTTCGACCAGGTACTGGATGAACTTTGGAATGTGACACGGGAAGAGATGAATTTTCTCACCGAAGCATCGAATATGGAAGAGTTTGCCAGACGGAATGCGGATGTCGTATATGTAAGAACACCGAAACTATATCAGGAATATACAACCATGCATGTGCTGGTCATGGAATACATCGAAGGGCCTGCAATCGATGATAAAGAGAAACTTCTGGCAGGCGGATACGATCTGGAAGAGATCGGGATCAAGCTGATCGATAATTATATCAAACAGGTGATGGAAGACGGTTTCTTCCATGCAGATCCCCACCCGGGAAATGTAAAGATCCAGGATGGCAAGATTGTATGGATCGATATGGGAATGATGGGAAGACTGACCGAACGGGATAAAGAACTGATCGGAAAAGCAATCCGCGGCATTGCAGAAAATGATATCGGCATGATCCAGGAAGCAGTCATGGCACTGGGTGAATTTAAAGAGAAACCAGATCAGAGCGTATTGTATGAAGATATCAGTGAACTGATGTCGAAGTATGGGTCCTTAGATATGGGAGAGATCGATGTTGCAGAAGTGATGATGGATCTTATAGAAGTGATGAAGGAAAATAAGATCCGTATGCCGCATGGTCTGACGATGCTGGCAAGAGGATTGACTAACATGGAAGGCGTGCTTGCAGACATTGCTCCACAGATCAATATGATCGAGATCGCATCCAGACATATTTCAGAGAGTATGTGGAAAGATCTGGATTGGAAAAAAGAATTAAAACATGCAGGAAAGAATCTTTACCGTTCGATGCATAAAGTAGTAGAAGTCCCGGGACTTGCGGCGGATGCACTACATGGTCTGATGAAAGGTCAGACAAGAGTTAACCTGGATCTGCATGCATCCAACGATCTGGCACAGTTACTGAGGCGTCTGGTGCGGAATGTGGTAATGGGATTGTGGGTGATGGCATTGCTGATCAGTTCAAGCATTATCTGCACTACCAATATGAGCCCGAAGATCTGCGGAATCCCGGCAATTGGTGCGATTGGGTATTTATTTGCATTTGCGATTGTGATGTATGTGCTTATTAAGCATATTCTTTCCAAATGAATTTGGGATTTATTCTCGGTTTTATGGGCAAATATGCCCGACAAAATGCTACAAGAATCCGCATTTGTACCTAAAAATGAACAAAATAACCAAGAGAATAACTAGACTTTTCCATAGACAGGAGATATAATAAAACCATACACGTCAATATATGATTTGTACTATTATCAAGGAGGAACAACGAAAATGGCAAGAAAAATGAAGACCATGGATGGTAACCAGGCCGCAGCTCATGCTTCATATGCATATACAGAAGTTGCAGCAATTTACCCTATTACACCATCATCAGTTATGCCGGAACATGTAGATGAATGGGCTACAGAAGGAAGAAAGAACATATTTGGACAGACTGTTCAGGTAACAGAGATGCAGTCAGAAGCTGGTGCTGCAGGAGCAGTACACGGATCTCTTTCTGCTGGTGCTCTGACAACAACATTTACAGCATCACAGGGACTTCTGTTAATGATTCCTAACTTATATAAAGTAGCTGGAGAACAGCTTCCTGGAGTATTTAACGTATCCGCTCGTGCGCTTGCAAGCCACGCACTGAATATCTTCGGAGATCACTCTGATGTTTACGCCTGTCGTCAGACTGGTGCAGCAATGCTTTGCGAATCCAGCGTACAGGAAGTTATGGACTTAACACCAGTTGCACACTGTGCAGCATTAAAAGGAAAACTTCCATTCATCAACTTCTTCGATGGATTCCGTACATCACACGAGATTCAGAAGATTGAGACATGGGATTATGAAGATCTGAAAGATCTGGTAGATATGGACGCAATCGATGCATTCAGAAATCATGCACTGAATCCAAATCACCCATGCCAGAGAGGTTCAGCTCAGAACCCGGATATCTTCTTCCAGGCAAGAGAAGCATGTAACCCATACTACGACACTATGCCGGCTATCGTACAGGAGTACATGGATAAAGTTAACGAGAAGATCGGAACGGACTACAAACTCTTCAACTACTACGGAGCAGCAGATGCAGAGAAAGTTATCATCGCTATGGGTTCTGTATGTGACACAATCGAAGAGACAATCGACTACTTAACAGCAGCTGGGGAAAAAGTTGGTGTTGTTAAGGTTCGTCTTTACAGACCATTCTGTGCACAGGCATTAATTGATGCAATTCCTGACACAGTAAAATACATCAACGTACTTGACAGAACAAAAGAACCAGGAGCTCAGGGAGAGCCATTATACCTGGATGTTGTTTCTGCATTAAAGGGATCTAAGTTCGACGCAGTACCGGTTAACGGCGGACGTTACGGATTAGGATCTAAAGATACAACACCTGCACAGATCGTTGCAGTATTCAATAACGCAGACAAAGAAAGATTCACAATCGGTATCAACGATGATGTTACAAATCTTTCACTTGAAGTTGGTGCACCACTGGTTACAACACCAGAAGGAACAATCAACTGTAAGTTCTGGGGACTTGGAGCTGACGGTACTGTAGGAGCTAACAAGAACTCTATCAAGATCATCGGTGACAATACTGACATGTATGCACAGGCTTACTTCGACTATGACTCTAAGAAGTCTGGTGGTGTTACAATGTCTCACCTGCGTTTTGGTAAGAAGCCAATCAAATCTACTTACCTGATCCACAAGGCTAACTTTGTAGCATGTCACAACCCATCTTATGTAAACAAATACAACATGGTTCAGGAATTAGTTGACGGAGGAACATTCCTTCTGAACTGCTCTTGGGACATGGAAGGTCTTGAGAAACATTTACCAGGACAGGTAAAAGCATTCATCGCTGATCACAACATCAAGTTCTACACAATTGATGGTATCAAGATCGGTAAAGAGATCGGACTTGGCGGACGTATCAATACAGTCCTTCAGTCAGCATTCTTCAAACTGGCATCTATCATTCCGGAAGAAGAAGCAATCGATCTGATGAAGAAAGCTGCAAAAGCTACTTACGGAAGAAAAGGTGACAAGATCGTACAGATGAACTACGATGCTATCGATGCCGGTGCTAAACAGGTAGTTGAGATCGAAGTTCCGGAATCTTGGAAATCTTGTGAAGACGAAGGATTATTCACACCAGAAGTTAAGGGTGGAAAAGACGATGTTGTAGCATTCGTTAAGAACATCCAGTCTAAGGTTAATGCTCAGGAAGGAAATACTCTGCCAGTGTCTACATTTACTGACTATGCAGATGGATCTACACCATCAGGTAGTGCAGCATATGAGAAACGTGGTATCGCAGTAGATATCCCTGTATGGCAGTCAGAAAACTGTATCCAGTGTAACCGTTGTGCATACGTTTGCCCACATGCAGTTATCCGTCCGGTAGCACTTACAGAGGACGAGCTTGCAAAAGCTCCAGAAGGAACAAAAGCTATCGATATGATCGGTATGCCAGGAATGAAATTCACTATGACTGTATCAGCTTATGACTGTACAGGATGTGGATCTTGTGTAAACGTTTGCCCAGGTAAGAAGGGTGAAAAAGCTCTTGTTATGGCAAACATGGAAGAAAATGCAGCAGAGCAGGATATCTTTGATTTCGGACGTGAGATCGAGGTTAAACCAGAAGTTGTTGCTAAATTCAAACCAGAGACAGTTAAGGGAAGTCAGTTCAAACAGCCATTACTTGAGTTCTCAGGAGCTTGTGCAGGTTGTGGAGAAACACCTTATGCAAAACTGATCACACAGTTATTTGGTGACAGAATGTACATCGCTAATGCAACAGGATGTTCTTCAATCTGGGGTAACTCTTCACCGTCTACACCATACACAATGAACTCTAAGGGACAGGGACCTGCATGGTCTAACTCACTGTTCGAAGACAACGCAGAGTTTGGATATGGTATGTTACTTGCTCAGAAAGCAATCAGAAAGAGACTGAAAGAAGAAGTTGAAACTGTTGCAGCATCAGAGCAGGCTTCAGCAGAGGTTAAGGCAGCTTGCCAGGAATACCTCGATACATTCACATGTGGTGTTACAAACGGAGATGCTACAGACAAATTAGTTGCAGCATTAGACGGATGTGACTGCGATACATGCAAAGACATCGTTAAGAACAAAGACTTCCTCGCTAAGAAATCTCAGTGGATCTTCGGTGGTGACGGATGGGCTTACGATATCGGATTCGGTGGAGTTGACCACGTATTAGCAAGTGGTGAAGACATCAACATCATGGTATTCGATACAGAGGTTTACTCTAACACAGGTGGACAGTCTTCTAAGGCTACTAAGACTGGTGCTACAGCTCAGTTCGCAGCAGGCGGAAAAGAGACGAAGAAGAAAGACCTTGCAAGCATGGCTATGAGCTATGGATATGTATACGTTGCACAGATCGCTATGGGTGGAGACTTCAACCAGACTGTAAAAGCAATTGCAGAGGCTGAGGCTTATCCGGGACCATCTCTGATCATCGCATACGCTCCATGTATCAACCATGGTATCAAGAAGGGTATGAGCAAAGCTCAGACAGAAGAAAAATTAGCAGTAGATTGCGGATACTGGAATAACTTCAGATTCAATCCTGCAGCTGAAAAGGGAAGCAAATTCACTCTTGACAGCAAACAGCCTAAGGAAGAAGATTATCAGGCATTCCTTGACGGAGAAGTTCGTTACAACGCTCTTAAGAGAGCTAATCCAGAAAAGGCTGCAAGACTCTTCGCTAAGAATGAGGCAGAGGCTATGGAAAGATACGATTACCTGTCAAAACTGACAGACCTTTACAAAGTAGAGGAGTAATTGTTATCTGATCAGCAATAGAATAGTATAAATCAAAACTCCCGCAGATCCTTTCGAATCTGCGGGAGTTTTTCGTTGCCATGCATTCGCCATATTGTATTGACAAAATAGATCAAAGATGATAAAAATATTATTATATGAATAATGAGACTAGATAGAGGCGCAGGTTTCATCAGTAAGGCAGAACAACAGATAAAGGGAAATCATTTCTGCCTGAAAGGGAAAACTGCCGAAGGAAGATATCATCCCTTATTATATTCGAGATATACTTCCTGGGACGCAGCAGAATATGCTGCGGACTGTCACTTCAGTAAGTGGAGCGCTATCGGAGTATATAGAAGATATAAGAGTTTAATTATGTAATTTGTATTTAGAATTATATAGAGGACATAAATGAAGTGTTGAATGATATGAAAATACGGATGTCCTGCTTATAACTTATAAGATGATATATGCCATGAGCAATCCACGCAGAGGAAATTGTTCATGGTATTTTTTTGGAACAAAACGAAGGAGAAAGAGTTATGAGAAAAAGAAAAAAATTACTCTTTGCCGTACTCACCTGCCTCATGATCTTTGCATGCGGTGCAATTACCGTATTTGCGGCAGATGGAGGAAAAGAGTATGTACCAAAGATGTATTCATCATTCTGGGCACTGGTACCCCCAATTGTGGCAATTGGTCTTGCACTGATCACGAAAGAAGTGTATAGTTCCTTGTTTGTCGGAATTGCAATCGGAGGAATCTTCTGGTCTAATTTCCATTTTGAAAAGGCAGTATTGCATATATTTGAAGATGGAATCGTAGGAGTACTGACAGATAGCTATAATATGGGAATCCTGGTATTCCTGGTTATTCTTGGAATTATGGTCTGCATGATGAATAATGCAGGAGGTTCGGCAGCATTTGGGCGTTGGGCTAGTATTCACATCAAGACAAGAGTTGGGGCACAGCTTGCAACGATCGTGCTTGGAATCCTGATCTTTATTGATGATTATTTTAACTGCCTGACAGTTGGAAGTGTTATGCGTCCGATCACAGATAAGCACAATGTATCACGTGCGAAACTGGCGTATCTGATCGATGCGACAGCGGCACCGGTATGTATCATCGCTCCAATCTCATCATGGGCAGCGGCTGTAACAGGATTTGTAAAAGGTGAAGATGGATTTTCTATTTTTATGCGTGCGATTCCGTATAACTATTATGCTTTACTTACAATTCTTGCAATGGTTTTGATCGTAGCGCTTAAGATTGATTATGGCCCGATGAAATTACATGAAGATAATGCTGTAAAGGGTGATATCTATACTACACCGGACAGGCCATATGCAAATGCTGAGAATGAGATCGTAGAAGAAAAGGGAAAAGTGATCGATCTGGTATTCCCGATATTGGTCCTGATCATTTTCTGCATCTGCGGTATGCTTTATACAGGAGGCTTCTTTAGTGGAACAGGCTTTGTTAAAGCATTTTCGGCAAGTGATGCATCGGTAGGTCTGATGCTTGGAAGTTTCTTCGCATTGGTTGTTACGGTTGTATTCTATGCACTTAGAAAAGTACTTAAGTTCCGTGAATCTATGGAATGTGTTCCGGAAGGATTCAAGGCTATGGTACCTGCAATCCTGATCCTGACATTTGCATGGACATTAAAAGCAATGACAGACAGTCTTGGCGCAGCAGAGTATGTGGCTGATGTTATGCAGTCCGCAGCTGGAGGATTATTAAACTTCCTGCCTGCAATTATCTTCCTCGTAGGATGCTTCCTTGCATTTGCAACTGGAACATCATGGGGAACATTCGGAATCCTGATCCCGATCGTAGTAGCGGTATTCCAGGGAACGAACGAGACTATGATGATCATCTCTATCTCAGCTTGTATGGCGGGAGCTGTATGTGGAGATCATTGTTCGCCTATTTCGGATACAACGATCATGGCATCCGCGGGAGCGCAGTGTAATCATGTCAACCATGTAACGACACAGTTACCGTATGCGGCAACCGTTGCAGTTGTTTCCTGCATTACTTATGTAATTGCCGGATTTGTTCAGAATGCATTGATCTGTCTTCCGATCGGTATGGTACTTCTGGTAGCAGCTTTACTGCTCATGAAGAAGAGAACAGAAAGCCATTCATAAATGATTTGTTAAAAAATTAAAATTAGCAGAGACTTCAAAGACTCTTTGCCTTGCATAAAAGTATGTGGCGCAAAAGTTGCTTTGGAGTCTTTTTTTGATAGGTGCAGAATAATAAGAAAGGTGTTATAATATCTTGCATGAGTGGCAATTATTCCAGTAGATATATTGCGGGGCAGAAGAATCTTCTGCTTTGGGGAAATGGAAGATTGCAGACGAAAGGAGAACATAGAAATTCATGAGTGTAAAAGACTTAAGTGCTTACGAATTAGTAAAGGAAGAAGATTTAAAAGGGATCAAATCCCACGGAATGCTGTTAAAGCATAAGAAAAGCGGGGCAAGGATCTTACTGATAGAAAATGATGATGACAACAAGGTATTCAATATAGGATTCCGTACACCGCCGTCAGACAGTACCGGAGTACCACATATCATGGAACATTCCGTACTGTGTGGATCTAAGAATTTCCCGGCGAAGGATCCGTTCGTAGAACTGGTAAAGGGTTCACTGAATACATTTTTAAATGCAATGACTTATCCGGATAAGACGGTTTACCCGGTAGCAAGCTGTAATGATAAGGATTTCCAGAATCTGATGCATGTATATATGGATGCGGTATTCTATCCGAATATTTATCAGCATGAAGAGATCTTCCGTCAGGAAGGCTGGAGCTACAAGATGGATTCTCTGGAAGATGATCTGGCTTACAACGGTGTTGTATATAATGAGATGAAGGGAGCATTCTCTTCACCGGAAGGTGTGCTGGATAGAGTGGTATTGAATACACTGTTCCCGGATACCTCATATGCGAACGAATCTGGCGGGGATCCGGAAGTGATTCCGGAACTTACGTATGAGCAGTTCCTGGATTTCCACAGAAGATATTATCATCCGTCAAACAGTTACATTTACCTGTATGGAAATATGGACATGGAAGAAAAATTAAACTGGCTGGATCAGGAATATCTGAGCAAATTCGACTATGCGCCGGTAGATTCCAAGATCCGCTATCAGGAACCATTTGATAAAGTAATCGAAAAAGAGATGCCATATTCCATAGCAAGCGATGAATCAGAAGAGGATAATACTTACATTTCTTACAATAAAGTCATTGGAACAAGCTTGGATGAGAAGCTGTATCTGGCATTTGAAGTATTGGATTATGCATTGTTATCTGCACCGGGAGCACCGCTTAAGAGAGCACTTACGGATGCCGGGATCGGAAAAGACATTATAGGATCGTATGACAACGGAATTTACCAGCCGATCTTTTCTGTCATTGCGAAGAATGCGAATGTAGAACAGAAAGAAGCATTTGTGAAAGTAATCGAGGATACATTAAAAGATATTGTTGAAAATGGAATGGATAAGAAAGCTCTCGAAGCCGGAATCAATTATAATGAGTTCCGTTACAGAGAGGCGGATTTCGGAGGTTATCCGAAGGGACTGATGTACGGACTGCAGATTATGGACAGCTGGTTATACGATGACGAAAAACCATTTATCCATATCGAAGCGCTGGATACATTCGAGTTCTTAAAGGCACAGGTCGGAACAGGATATTATGAAGAACTGATCCGCAAATATCTGTTAGAGAATACGCACGGTGCGATTGTGCTGATCAAGCCGGAAAAAGGACGTACTGCAAGAATGGACAAAGAACTTCAGGAGAAGTTGCAGGCATACAAAGAAAGTCTTACAGAAGAAGAAAGAAAAGAACTGGTAGAGCGTTCCAATGCATTAGAGGCATATCAGTCAGCACCGGATGCAGTAGAAGATCTTGAGAAGATCCCGGTTCTTTCAAGAGAAGATATTTCAAAAGAGATTGAGCCGATCATCAATGAAGAAAAAAGAATCGCAGATGTACCGGTAGTTTATCATGAGATTGAGACAAATGGCATCGGATACGTGGATGTGTTATTCGATATGTCAGGTGTGGAAGAAGCAGATCTTCCGTATGTCGGAATCCTGCAGGGAGTACTTGGAGTCATTGATACCGAGAATTATAAGTACGGAGAACTCTTTAATGAGATCAACGTGCATACCGGCGGTATCGGAACATCACTGGAACTGTATACAGACATTTCCAAAGTGCCGGAAAAAGAATTCAAAGCAACATTTGAAATCAAAGGAAAGGCATTATATCAGAAGCTGCCAGTCGTATTCCAGATGATGGAGGAGATCCTGACACGTTCGAAACTGGGAGATACCAAGAGAATCAGAGAGATTCTTGCGATGCAGAAGTCAAGACTTCTTATGAAATTCCAGTCATCCGGACATACAACAGCAGTGCTTCGTGCGATGTCTTATGCATCTCCGTCATCTAAGTTAAAAGACATGACAAGCGGTATCGAGTTCTATGATAAGATCGCTTATATCGAGGAACATTTTGAAGAAGAAAAAGACGTATTGGTACAGAAGCTTCAGATGCTGGCTCATAAGCTGTTCCGTGCAGACAATATGATGATCAGTTACACGGCTGCAAAAGAGGGCCTGAACGGCATGGAAGAGCTGGTAGAAGGTCTGAAGAAAGCAATGTTCGAAGATTCGGTGGAAGATACCAGATGCGTACTGCATTGTGAGATGAAGAATGAAGGATTCAAGACTGCTTCCAAAGTTCAGTATGTGGCAAGAGTCGGCAATTTTATTGATAACGGGGCAGATTATACGGGTGCATTGCAGATCTTAAAGGTGATCTTAAGCTATGATTACCTGTGGCAGAATGTCCGTGTCAAAGGCGGTGCTTATGGCTGCATGAGCGGATTCAGCCGTACCGGAGAGGGCTATTTTGTATCTTACCGTGATCCGAACCTGGAAAGAACGATGGAAGTTTACGAAGGCATTGCCGATTATCTGAGAAACTTTACCGTCAGCGATCGTGATATGAATAAATATATTATCGGAACTATGAGTAATATTGATCAGCCGATGACACCGTCTGCAAAAGGAGACCGTTCGTTCAATCTGTACATGAATAAAGTCAGTGCAGAGACAATCAAGAAAGAGCGTCTGCAGATCCTTGAGGCAGGACAGGAAGATATCCGGAAACTGGCGGATGTCGTAGAGGCAGTGATGAAAGCCGGACAGGTCTGCGTGATCGGAAGCGAAGAGAAGATAGAAGAAGCAAAAGATATGTTTAAAAATGTGACGACATTTTAGTTATCTTCAACAGATAAAAGAACAGGAGAAAATATGAAAAAGGATTATAAATCAGGATTCGTAACATTGATCGGTCGTCCAAACGTTGGAAAATCAACTCTGATGAACCAGCTGATCGGACAGAAGATCGCGATTACATCGAATAAACCACAGACGACACGTAACCGTATCCAGACCGTACTTACAACAGATGACGGTCAGATTGTGTTCGTGGATACACCGGGAATCCATAAAGCAAAGAACAAGCTTGGGGAGTATATGGTCAATGTGGCAGAACGTACATTGAATGAAGTTGACGTGGTGCTCTGGCTGGTAGAGCCGACAACATTTATCGGAGCAGGTGAACAGCATATCATCAGCCAGCTTAAAAAGGTAAAGACACCGGTCGTTCTGGTCATCAATAAGATCGACAGCGTGAAGAAGGAAGAGATTCTTCCTTCAATCGCTGCGTACAAAGATGTCTATGACTTTGCAGAAATCGTTCCGGTATCTGCGAGAAACGGTGACAATACCGATGAGCTTGTAAAAGTGATCATGAAATACCTTCCGTACGGACCACAGTTCTATGATGAAGATACCATTACAGATCAGCCGGAGCGTCAGATTGTGGCCGAACTGATCCGTGAAAAAGCACTGCACTGCCTGCAGGAAGAGATCCCGCACGGTATTGCAGTTGCCATCGACAGTATGAAAGTCAGAAATAAAGTGATGCACATCGATGCAACAATTATCTGTGAGCGTGATTCACACAAGGGGATAATTATTGGTAAAAAAGGAAGTATGTTGAAAAAAATCGGAAGTACTGCACGTTATGAGATTGAGAAAATGCTGGATCAGCAGGTCAATCTCAAGCTCTGGGTCAAAGTAAAGAAAGATTGGAGAGACAGTGAATTCCTGATGAAAAATTTTGGATACCGCGAAGACGAATAAAAAGCAGTATCCATGGGAGAACCTAATCTTGGAGCATTAGAAAAAATATGCCCTGGCAAAGGATGAGGTGATCATATGGAAGAGTACTGGGACAGATTCGTCACAACGGGAAAGATAGAAGATTATCTGTATTATAAGGGAATGCGTATCTGTGAGGAGACGATGAACAGATACAAAGAAGGAGATACAATTGGTAAATCAGATTACACTGACTGGCATGATACTGACAGCAGCACCGATAGGTGAATATGACAGACGAGTGGTAATACTGACCAGGGAAAGAGGGAAGATCTCGGCATTCGCACGCGGCGCAAGAAGACCGAACAGCGCACTGATGGGAGTGACGAGCCCTTTTTCTTTTGGAGAGTTTACTGTATATGAGGGGCGGACATCCTACACACTGGTGTCGGCCTCTATTTCCAATTATTTCCAGGAACTGCGTACAGATGTAGAAGGTGCGTATTATGGGTTCTATTTTATGGATCTGGCGGGATATTATGCAAGAGAGGCAAATGATGAGACAGAGATGCTGAAGCTTCTGTATCAGACACTGCGGGCACTGACGAATGTACATATTCCGAATGAACTGATACGGTGCATTTATGAACTGAAGACGATTACCGTGAACGGAGAAGGACCGCAGGTGATGGAGTGTATCATGTGTGGAGACAGAGAGCGGGAGAAAGTGTTCAGTATACGGCGGGGCGGAGTGATATGCACGCAGTGTGCCGGACATATTTCCGATGGAATCCGTCTGCTTCCGTCGACATTATATACACTGCAGTACATCGTGTGTTCTCCGGTTGAGAAACTATATACTTTCGTGGTAAAAGAAGATGTGCTGAAAGAACTGAAGAAACTTACAAAAGCATATCTGGATGAATATCTGGGAAAACGCTTCAAATCATTGGAGATATTGGAAACAATTGTGCGATAAGGCTTGAAAACAAAGAAGTCAGACGCTATAATTAATTACAATTATGAATATTTTTAGAAGGTGAGGATAAAAAAATGGCAGAAAAGACTATGGATAAGATCGTTTCATTGGCGAAAGCAAGAGGATTTGTATATCCGGGATCTGAGATCTATGGCGGGCTTGCAAATACATGGGATTATGGTAATCTCGGAGTAGAACTGAAAAACAACGTAAAAAAAGCATGGTGGAAGAAATTCATCCAGGAATCTCCATACAACGTAGGAGTAGACTGTGCAATCCTTATGAATCCACAGACATGGATTGCCAGCGGACATCTTGGAGGATTCAGCGATCCTCTGATGGACTGTAAACAGTGTCATGAGCGTTTCCGTGCAGATAAAGTTATCGAAGATTACTGCGCAGAGAACAACATCGAACTGGATGGTGCAGTAGATGCATGGACACAGGAACAGATGAAGAACTTCATCGACGAGAAGCAGATTCCATGCCCGACATGCGGAAAGCATGATTTTACAGATATCCGTCAGTTCAACCTGATGTTCAAGACATTCCAGGGAGTAACAGAGGATGCGAAGAATACTGTATATCTTCGTCCGGAGACAGCACAGGGAATCTTCGTTAACTTCAAGAATGTACAGCGTACATCCAGAAAGAAACTGCCATTTGGTATCGGACAGATCGGTAAATCATTCCGTAACGAGATCACACCGGGTAACTTTACATTCCGTACCAGAGAATTCGAACAGATGGAGCTGGAATTCTTCTGCAAACCGGATACAGACCTTGAGTGGTTCGACTACTGGAAGAAGTTCTGTCTGAACTGGCTGTCTTCATTAGGACTGAAAGAAGATGAAGTACGTTACCGTGACCACGATAAAGAAGAGCTTTCATTCTATAGTAAAGCAACAACAGACGTTGAGTTCTTATTCCCATTCGGATGGGGAGAACTGTGGGGAATCGCTGACCGTACAGATTATGACTTAACACAGCATCAGAATGTATCCGGACAGGATCTGACATACTTTGATGATGAGACAAAAGAAAAATATATCCCATACGTTATCGAGCCGTCACTCGGAGCAGACCGTATGGTACTTGCATTCCTTTGCAGTGCTTATGATGAAGAAGAGATCGGAACAGAGGAGAAACCTGATACACGTACGGTTCTTCATTTCCATCCGGCACTGGCACCGGTTAAGATCGGTGTGCTGCCACTTTCTAAGAAGCTGAACGAAGGTGCAGAGAAAGTATTTGCACAGTTAAGCAAGAAATACAACTGCGAATACGATGACCGTGGAAATATCGGAAAACGTTACCGCCGTCAGGACGAGATCGGAACACCATTCTGTGTAACATACGATTTCGATTCTGAAGAAGACGGAGCAGTAACAGTCCGTGACAGAGATACCATGGAACAGGAAAGAATCAAGATTGAAGATCTGGACGCTTACTTCGAGAAGAAGTTTGAGTGGTAAGATTCTGAGAATAAGAATAAAAAATTCCCTGGCAGAACAAAGCTGCCGGGGAATTTTTATATATAGTTACTTCTGATCACGAAGTCTCCTCTCGCGGATATCAGCGATGGCTGTATAAAGTACATCGGAAGAAGAGTTCAGTCCTGTCTCGCAGGAATCCTGGATAACACCGATGATGAATCCGACACCGACTGCCTGCATGGCAACATCATTCGGTACACCAAAGAGACTGCAGGCCATAGGGATCAGAAGTAATGATCCACCGGCTACTCCGGAAGCACCTGCGGCACTTAATGCAGCGAGTACACAGAGGACAATCGATGTAAGGAAGTCCACATGGATATCCAGTGTATGTGCAGTCGATAAAGCCATGACAGAGATTGTGATCGCAGCTCCGGCCATGTTGATCGTAGCACCAAGTGGGATGGAGATAGAGTATGTATCTTCGTCCAGTCCGAGTTTCTTACAGAGTTCCATGTTAACAGGAATGTTGGCAGCAGAACTTCTTGTGAAGAATGCTGTGATGAAACTTTCCTTCAGACAGGTAAATACCAGTGGAAATGGATTCTGCCTTGTGAAAATAAACACAATAATCGGATTGATGATGAAGATGACAACTGCTATACTTCCGACAAGAACCAGGATCAGTTTTCCATAAGAAAGTAATGCGTCAAGTCCCTGCTCTGAGATTGTTGTAAAAATCAGTCCCATGATACCGAACGGAGCACAGTTAATGATCCACTGAACTGCGGTTGCAGTCGCATCAGAGATGTTCTCCAGAGCATCTTTCGTACCCTGATTGGCATGTTTTAAAGCGATTCCGAAAATAACTGCCCAGAAAAGAATACCGATGTAATTAGCATTGACAATGGAATCAACCGGATTCTTAACGAGGTTGGTTAAAAGGTTAGTCAGCACTTCTGCGATTCCACTTGGTGGTGTGATATCGGTAGAAGAAGCCGAATCTGTAAATGTCAGTGTTACCGGGAATAAACGGCAGGCGATAACTGCGACAAATGCAGAGACAAGGTTACCGACCATGTACAGAATAATAATGAATTTCAAGTTGGTCTTCTGACCGGCCTTCATGTGACAGAGAGCACTCATAACCAGGAAGAATACCAGAAGCGGGGCGATTCCTTTCAGTGCTCCGACGAACATGGTTCCAAGAATCGAGATTACGGATGCCTGAGGAACAACAAGACCAAGGATCAGACCGATGATCAATCCACAGATGATCCGCTTGATGAGGCTGATGCTGTTCCATTTTTTGATTAAATTTTTCATTGTTTCTTTTGGCAGGAATAGTGCCGGCAGCGTGCAATCGTGAGAGATTACAGACTATCAGGACTCCTACTCCCCTCTCTTTTGTTTTTTGCTCTCGAAAAGCATAGTTAAAATTATACAGGAATACTTTAGGAAAGTAAAGAAATACTTTGGAAAAGCAATAAAAATATTAGTGCAAAATGACAAGAAAATAACGAATGAAATGTAAAAATATTGTCAAAACAAACAAAAAAGATGCAATTAAAGGTTGTTTATGTGAATTAAGAGTGTTATAATAACCACTGTTAGTATGAAATTACCATCTGGGGAGATGGTGTGTATTGGGAGGTTATAATATGCAATTGAATAATGATGGTCTGATGTGGGCGCTGGTAAAGGAGAAACCGGAGAAAGGACTGTGGATGAAGCGTGTGCCGATTCCGGAAGTGGGGCCGAACGATGTGAAGATCAAGATCCATAAGACAGCGATCTGTGGAACGGATGTACATATCTACCAGTGGAATGACTGGGCACAGCATACCATTCCGATCGGCCTTACAGCAGGCCATGAGTACGTTGGAGAGATCGTAGAAAAAGGGGAAGGCGTACAGGGATTCAAGATTGGAGATCTGGTATCCGGTGAAGGACATATCACGTGTGGAAAATGCCGTAACTGTCTGGAAGGACACAAGGAGAACTGCAAGGATGCCAAAGGTGTCGGCGTGAACCGTAACGGAGCATTCGCAGAATATCTTGTAATTCCGTCAAGTAATGTATGGCCATGTAATCCGAACATTACGGAAGAGATGTATGCGATCTTTGATCCATTTGGAAATGCAACACATACCGCACTTTCATTCGAAGCGCTGGGAGAAGATGTGCTGATCGCAGGTGCCGGTCCGATCGGATGTATGGCAGCAGCAATCGTGAAATTCTCTGGTGCAAGACATGTTGTGGTAACAGATATGAATCCATACAGACTGGAACTTGCAAAGAAGCTGGGAGCAACAAGAACGGTTAACTTAAAAGAAGAGAATCTGACAGATGTCATGAAAGAGATCGGAATGACAGAAGGATTCGATGTAGGTCTTGAGATGTCCGGATCACAGGTGGCATTAGATGATATGATCCACAATATGAAGCACGGCGGACATATCGCACTGTTAGGATTACAGAGAACAGATGCCAGAGTAGACCTTGAGACAGTGATCTTCAACGGATTACATCTGAAAGGAATCTACGGACGTAAAGTATGGGATACATGGTACAAGATGTCTACAATGCTGCAGGCAGGACTCGATATCTCTGATATCATCACACATCATTTTGATATCAAAGATTATGAGAAGGGATTCGAGGCAATGATCTCCGGTAATTCCGGAAAAGTTATTCTGGACTGGGCGCATGTAAACGACTAAGAGGAGTGCACAGAACAAATCAGGAAAAAGAGAAAAAGACAGAACAAGAAGACAGAACAGAAATTGAGAGGTTAAGAAAATGGCACGTAAAGATGATATTTTAAGCATTTATACAAAAGAAGTAGAAGGAATCAAAGAAGCAGGACTTTTTAAAGGAGAAGCACCTTTCGTATCTCCACAGGGAGCAAGAGTGAAGATGGAAGACGGAAGAGAACTCCTCTGCATGTGTGCGAATAACTACCTTGGACTTGGGGATAACCCGAGACTGATCGAGGCAGCAAAGAGAACATATGATGAAAAAGGATACGGAGTAGCATCTGTACGTTTCATCTGCGGAACACAGGACATTCATAAGAAACTGGAAAAGAAGATTTCCGGATTCTTAGGAACAGATGATACCATTCTTTATTCTTCATGTTTCGATGCAAACGGAGGATTATTCGAGACGATCCTGACAGCAGAAGATGCAGTTATCAGTGATGAACTGAACCATGCTTCTATTATCGACGGCGTACGTCTGTGTAAAGCAAAACGTTTCCGCTATAAGAATAACGACATGGAAGATCTGGAAGCAAAATTAAAAGAAGCAGATGAAGCCGGAGCAAGAATCAAGCTGATCGCTACAGATGGTGTGTTCTCTATGGATGGAATCATCTGTAACTTAAAAGGTGTATGTGATCTGGCTGATAAGTACAACGCACTGGTTATGGTTGATGACAGCCATGCAGTTGGATTCGTAGGAAAGACCGGACGTGGAACAGCAGAGTACTGTGGCGTAGAAGGACGTGTAGATATCATCACAGGAACATTAGGAAAAGCACTCGGAGGAGCATCCGGCGGATATACATCCGGACGTAAAGAGATCATTGATCTGTTAAGACAGAGAAGCCGTCCGTACCTGTTCTCTAACTCTCTGGCACCGGCAATCGCAGGAGCCAGCCTGGAGCTGTTCGATATGTTAGAGGAAAGTACAGAGCTTCGTGACCATCTGGAAGAAGTAACTGCATACTACAGAAAACAGCTGGTAGATAACGGATTCGATATCATTCCTGGAACACATCCATGTGTACCTGTTATGCTCTATGATGAGAAGACAGCAGCAGAATTTGCAAAACGCATGATGGAAAAAGGTGTATACGTTGTAGCGTTCTCTTATCCGGTTGTACCGAAGGGAAAAGCAAGAATCCGTACACAGGTATGCGCAAGCCATACAAAAGAAGATATTGATTTCATCGTAAAATGCTTCATCGAAGTAAGAGAAGAGATGGGATTAAATAAATAATCAGATATATATAAGTTGAGAAAAAATGGTACGTAACATTTATGAAAAGTGGTGCGTACCATTTTCTTTTTTGTGTTATACTAAACACAGTGTGATCTTGAAAGGAGAGACTTAAAAAATGGAAAGAAGAAATGCATGGAAGACATACACAGCCGAACAGTTAAAAGAACTGGATCAGATCAACGACAGATATAAGACTTGTCTGGATGAAGGAAAGACAGAAAGAGAATGCGTACGTCTGGCTGTAAAAGAGATTGAAAAGAAAGGCTATCGCAACCTGAAAGATATCAAAGGAAGCTTAAAAGCTGGAGATAAAGTCTATGCAGTATGCATGGGAAAGAGTATTGTCATGTTCCAGATCGGAAAAGAGCCTCTGGAGAATGGGTTGAATATTCTGGGAGCACATATTGATTCCCCAAGAATTGATGTGAAACAGAATCCTTTATATGAAAACGAAGAACTTGCTTATCTGGATACACACTATTACGGTGGAATCAAGAAGTATCAGTGGGTAACTCTTCCTCTGGCACTTCACGGAGTGATCGTTAAGACAGACGGAACGGTACAGGAAGTCAATATCGGTGAAAAAGACGATGATCCGGTATTTGTAGTAACGGATCTGTTGATTCATCTGGCAGGAAAACAGATGGAAAAGAAAGCAAGTGTCGTGATCGAAGGAGAGAAACTTGACCTTCTGATCGGAAGCCGTCCACTTGAGAAAGAAGAAGGGCTGGATGAAAGTGAGAAAGAAGCCGTAAAGGCAAATGTCATGAAGATCCTGACGGATTATTATGATATGGAAGAAGAAGACTTCCTGTCAGCAGAACTGGAGATCGTACCTGCCGGAAAGGCAAGAGACTGTGGAATTGACAGAAGTATGGTACTTGCTTACGGACAGGATGACAGAGTGTGTGCATTTACTTCATTATTTGCCATGATGGATGTAGAAGACGCAGCGCGTACTTCCTGCTGTATTCTGGTTGATAAAGAAGAGATCGGAAGCGTCGGTGCAACCGGTATGCATTCCCGCTTCTTTGAAAATGTTGTGGCAGAATTGGTAGCGCTGACAGAAGGAGAATCGGAACTGAAAGTACGCCGTGCACTTCAGAACTCCAGAATGCTTTCTTCTGACGTAAGTGCAGCTTATGATCCGATGTATGCAGAAGCATTTGAAAAGAGAAGTGCGGCATTCTTTGGAAAAGGTCTGGTATTCAACAAATTTACCGGAGCAAGAGGTAAGAGTGGTTCCAATGATGCCAATGCAGAATATCTGGCAGAGGTACGCCGTGCGATGAATGCAGAAGATGTGTCTTATCAGTTCGCAGAACTTGGAAAGGTAGATTTCGGAGGCGGCGGAACGATCGCTTATATCATGGCAAATTATGGAATGGAAGTCATCGATAGCGGTGTGGCAGTCTTAAGTATGCATGCGCCATGGGAAGTGACGAGTAAGGCAGACGTATACGAAGCTTACAGAGGTTATAAGTCGTTTTTACGTAATATTTAGGAAATAAAGTCGCATATCAGCACTTGAATGTACGAAAATCAGCACAATTGTGCACAATGACTGAAAAGCACGGGAAAAATCGGCAGATTTATTGGTGAAAGTCTTGACGAAAACTGGTAAAAACAGTAAAATACTAAGTGCGACTTAGAAAATTTAGTTTTAGGAGGTCATGACAAATGGCAAAATGGGTTTATATGTTTACAGAAGGTAACGCAACCATGAGAAACCTTCTTGGTGGAAAAGGTGCGAACCTTGCTGAAATGACAAACTTAGGTCTTCCAGTACCACAGGGCTTTACTGTAACAACAGAAGCTTGTACACAGTACTACGAAGACGGCAGACAGATCAATGACGAGATTATGGGTCAGATCATGGAAGCCATCGATAAAATGGAAGGAATTACAGGAAAGAAATTCGGAGATAAGAAGAATCCGCTTCTCGTTTCAGTTCGTTCCGGAGCAAGAGCTTCTATGCCTGGTATGATGGATACAATCCTGAACCTTGGATTAAATGAAGAAGTAGTTGAGACACTTGCTGAAGCTTCAGGAAATCCTCGTTGGGCTTGGGACTGCTACAGAAGATTCATTCAGATGTTCTCTGATGTAGTTATGGAAGTTGGAAAGAAATACTTCGAAGAGCTGATCGACAAGATGAAAGCTGACAGAGGCGTTAAGCAGGACGTAGAACTTACTGCTGAAGACCTGAAAGAGCTGGCTAACCAGTTCAAGGCTGAATACAAAGAGAAGATTGGTGCTGATTTCCCATCTGATCCGAAGGAACAGTTAATGGAAGCAGTAAAAGCTGTATTCCGTTCATGGGACAACCCAAGAGCTAACGTATATCGTCGTGACAATGATATCCCATATTCATGGGGAACAGCTGTTAACGTACAGATGATGGCATTTGGTAACATGGGAGATGACTGTGGTACGGGTGTTGCGTTTACTCGTGACCCAGCTACAGGAGAGAACGGTCTGTTCGGAGAATTCCTTACAAATGCACAGGGAGAAGACGTAGTTGCCGGTGTTCGTACACCAATGCACATTTCAGAGATGGAAGAGAAATTCCCAGAAGCATTCGTACAGTTCAAACAGGTTTGTGAAACTCTTGAAAAACACTATAGAGATATGCAGGACATGGAGTTTACTGTAGAGCATGGTAAACTGTACATGTTACAGACACGTAATGGTAAGAGAACAGCTAAGGCTGCTCTGAAGATCGCTTGTGATCTTGTTGATGAAGGAATGAGAACAGAGGAAGAGGCTGTTGCAATGATCGACCCTCGTAACCTTGACTCTCTGCTTCACCCACAGTTCGATGCTAAAGCACTGAAAGAAGCTACACCACTTGCTAAAGCACTTGGAGCATCTCCAGGAGCTGCTTGCGGTAAGATCGTATTCACAGCTGATGACGCTGTTGAATGGGCTGCAAGAGGAGAAAAAGTTGTTCTTGTACGTCTTGAGACATCACCAGAAGATATCACAGGTATGAAGTCTGCACAGGGTATCCTGACAGTTCGTGGTGGTATGACATCTCACGCAGCCGTAGTTGCCCGTGGTATGGGTACATGCTGTGTATCTGGTTGCGGTGACATCGCAATGGACGAAGCTAATAAGAAATTCACACTTGCCGGAAAAGAATATCATGAAGGAGACTGCATCTCACTTGATGGTTCTACAGGTAATATCTATGATGGTATCATCCCAACAGTTGATGCAACAATCGCTGGTGAATTCGGAAGAATCATGGGATGGGCTGATAAATACAGAACAATGAAAGTTCGTACAAATGCTGATACACCACACGATGCTGTAAAAGCTCGCGAACTTGGTGCAGAAGGTATCGGACTTTGCCGTACAGAGCATATGTTCTTCGAAGGAAACAGAATCGATGCATTCCGTGAAATGATCTGCTCTGAGACAGAAGAAGAAAGAGAAGCAGCACTTGCTAAGATTCTTCCAGAACAGCAGGGAGACTTCGAAAAACTGTATGAAGCACTGGAAGGTAACCCGGTTACTATCCGTTTCCTTGATCCACCGCTTCATGAGTTCGTTCCTACAGAAGAGGAAGACATTAAGAAACTTGCTGACGCTCAGGGTAAAACTGTTGAGCAGATCAAGACAATCATCGACAGCCTTCATGAGTTCAACCCAATGATGGGACACCGTGGATGCCGTCTTGCAGTAACATATCCAGAGATTGCTAAGATGCAGACAAGCGCTGTTATCCGTGCAGCAATCAATGTAAAGAAAGCTCACCCAGACTGGAACGTAAAACCAGAGATCATGATCCCACTCGTTGGAGATATCAAAGAGCTTAAATATGTTAAGAAATTCGTAGTAGAGACAGCAGATGCTGAGATCGCAGCAGCAGGCAGTGACCTTGAGTACGAAGTTGGAACAATGATCGAGATCCCAAGAGCAGCTCTTACAGCTGATCAGATCGCTTCAGAAGCTGACTTCTTCTGCTTCGGTACAAACGACTTAACACAGATGACATACGGATTCTCTCGTGACGATGCTGGTAAGTTCTTAGACGCTTACTATGATGCTAAGATCTTCGAGAACGATCCATTTGCTAAGCTTGACCAGACAGGTGTTGGTAAATTAATGGAAATGGCTATCGAATTAGGTAAGCCAGTTAACCCAAGCCTTCACGTTGGTATCTGTGGAGAGCACGGTGGAGATCCATCTTCAGTTGAATTCTGCAACAAGATCGGTCTTGACTATGTATCTTGCTCACCATTCCGTGTACCAATCGCTCGTCTTGCAGCAGCACAGGCAGCAATTAACCAGAAATAGGACACTGTAGGTGACTAACATAGAGCGTTAATTAGCTTATATAGAAAACCCCTTACATCAATTATGGTGTGAGGGGTTTTTTTCGTGAAAAATGTACAAAAGTTCTTTGGTGTGGTAGTATGATGATAAAGACAAAGTGGGATTTGTATATTTAATAGAGTCGTTTACGGATTTTCATATCTTCTAGTTTACATAAAGCATAAGTATATTGGAAAGGACAAGAATATGTAGAAGAAAATTATAATGATTGGAGTAAATTATAATGAAACACAGAAAAGAAATTATTATTACAACGATTATCGCAATTACAATCTGTTTTGTAGTGGTTCCATTGAGTGTTAATTATGCATTTCGTCATGTTGCACCGATAGACATATTAGCTGCTCGCTGGGAAGCGTCAGATGCTCTCAATTATATTGCAACAACATTGGCATTTATAGGAACGTTTTTCTTAGGTTTGATTGCATGGAAACAAAATACAGATTTGCAAAAAATTGAGATAAGTAGGTTTATTGCAGATAATTCTTGTGAAGTATTTTTGGAAAGTATTCAACTAAAAAGTTTAGATCGGATTGCATGTAATCTTGATAGTGAATACATAGAATCTATTGTAGTAGAAGAAGGAATACAAGAGTGTGCTTATAGGAGTTTTGAAATTGAAATTTGCCTCAAACGTAAGTCTGGGTATCCTACGCAAATACGAGTTAATAATATGCTGATATTTATTGGTAATGAAAAAACTGAAATTCCTATATGGACAAAACGATATGATGATACATTTAATAAAATTGCAATTACAGAAAAGCATAATCGGTTTAATGTTATTGTAGTGCTAAAGTCAGAAACCAAAAAGAAAATCATTGATTATCTAAATGATAATTGTAAAATAATGATAGATATGGAAATAGAACTTCTATCTGCAAGCTATGTATCTACCAAAGTGAAATGCTGTGGCGATTTTATAAAAATGAATTCGGACATTCTTGAAAATAGTTTTATACTGTCTGGCAAAGAACCAATGTGCTTTTGGGGTGGAAATATTGTATATTCCGAGAAGGATATTTCTGCAAGAATAGAAATATAAATTACCATATGACGGAGCAATTAGAAGAAGATATTGATAACAAAGAACTTCTGGTTGGACTTTTTAATGCGATGTACGATGAATTACCGGTTCCTAGACAAAAAAGTAGACAGATTTCTATAATGGTCTCATAAATTAAGACACTTTTTCGGACAGTTTTTAATGAATCTGATATACTTAAACCAGTATGAAAGAAAGGATCCA
>OCTW011606452.1_pt1 | contig 24683 bp, 16 predicted proteins | sample 1539671 | NCBI WGS metagenome assembly OCTW01 (sample SAMN02144230, study PRJEB22623) | gut metagenome | biome: sheep rumen | host: Ovis aries | place: New Zealand | reverse complement strand
ATCAAGAATAATAAAGGCTTTATTTACAACCTTCTCTCCAAGCTTAGGAAAGTTTTTCAGATATGCCTCACTCTGGCATTCATTAAATCTCACATAATAAGCATTTGAAGTTTCCTTTTCAAAATAAGTTCCATTCGGGTCCTTACTTGGCTCAGTTCCTTCATCATAAGCAGTTGGCTGACTGTAAGCTAAATCTCCTGCAACAAGCTTAAAATGACAGTCTTCCATATATTTATCTAAAAGGTCTTTTAATTTCTGTGCGGTATTTGCTTTAAGAAGCTTCTTTTTTGAAAAGCCTTTTTTCTTCATATCTGGGAGACCTGCATAATGGTAATCCATTGTATCCCAGATATAAGTCAGCTGTTCCTGAGAAAGCTTACTTTTACTCAAGTCTATAAAATCAGAAGAAAGATAAACAATATCTTTTCCTTCATCCGGCAGTATTTCAAATTTTCCCTGGTCCAGAAATTTTAATATTTTATCCTGACTGTGCTCTTCATAAAGATTCTTACAAACTCCATTACTAAGCCAGGTATAAACAGTAGTTCCTGTGGTATTTTCAAAAGCTTCAGGAGCAGCAGTAATCGTATAATAAAAATATTTTTCATTATACTTTGCTTCTGCAAGCTTCCATTCTGAAGCGAATAAGCTTATGCTCCATAAACCAAATAAAATAAACAAAAGATTTTTTTTCATTTTTTTTAACTCCTTTTTTAAGCGTAATACTGAGCCTGGGCCTTCCAGAGCTCGCTGTAAAGGCCGCCGGCCTCCATCAGTTTTTCGTGGCTGCCCTGTTCTACAATTTCTCCCTGGTCAAATACAAGAATGTTATCGCAGAAGCGGCAGCTGGACATTCGGTGGCTTATGTAAATGCTTGTTTTATCCTGCACCATCTTATCAAAATGCTGGTAGATTTCATACTCGGCAACAGGGTCAAGGGCTGAGGTCGGCTCATCAAGAATTACAAAAGGAGCGTCCTTATAAAGGGCACGGGCAATTGCAATTTTCTGGGCTTCACCGCCGCTTATTTCCACTCCCTTATCATTCATCTGATAAATGCTGGTATTGATTCCTTCCGGCATTTTTTTAAGGCGTTCTTCAAAGCCGGCTCGCTCAAGACAGTCTCTTACTTTCTCTTCATCAAAATCTTTATCGCAGGCAACATTCTGGGCAATGCTGAAGGAGAAGAGATTAAAGTCCTGAAAAACAACGCTGAAAATCCGTGAGTAATCTTTGTAATCGTAATAGCGGATATCCACGCCGTTTAGCAGAATCTGGCCTTCTGTCGGTTCGTAAAGACGGCAGAGAAGTTTTATAAAGGTTGTCTTACCCGCACCATTTTTTCCAACGACAGCAGTTTTTGTTCCGATTCTGATTTTCTGATTCACATGGCGGAGCACGTAGTTTTCTGTGTTCGGATAGCGGAAGGAAACATCGCGGAATTCAATTTCGAATTCATTGTCGTCGCGCTTTTCGGTCGGGATGGTTCCCTCGTACTGCTTATTTTCAATCTCCATAAAATCATAAAAGTAAGAAAGATAATCAGCTTTAACTTTTATATCTATCCAGGCATAAAAGATTCTTGTAACGCTTTCCACAAGATTTGAATAGGCAGAAATAAACTTGAGAGCAGAACCAATTGAGATAAGCCCAAAGATTGCCTTGAGTCCTACATAAAGATAGCTTACAGCCTGCAGCAGATAATTTACAAAAACTCCCGGCAGCTGATTTTTATTCATCCTGGTAATCATCCACTTAAAAGAACCTTCAAGGAATTCAACAATCTTATTCATCTTCTTTTCAATCAAAGGCTGGCTCTTATAAAGGCGCACGTATTTTCCATTTGCATAATCAAAAATCAAATTATAAAAATATCCGTACTCACGGTTTGTTCTTACGTTGCGTTCAAAAAGCTCATGCTGCAGGGCGGCTTCCTTTTTCTTTATGATTGTAGAAACCAGGATGCTGAGGGCAAGCATGATAAGGAGAATCACAAAGCTGTAGCCCTTATTCAAAAAGCCAGGCAGGCCTGCAAGCTCAGCAGCCTTCGGAACAAAAAGCGGCAGCAGCAGAATGATACTGTAGGTGATGGAAAGTATATGCTCTATAAACGAAGCAAACTGAGAAGAAAAGGCAGCAAAGTCGCCGTTGGAATTCATTCCATCCTGAGCTTTTTTTATCATGTCCAGTGTGTCGCGTTTTTCCAGAATATCATAATCAATGACAAAGGATTTTTCGCAAATCATCTGGTCTACCTTTTCGCCGATTACAGAACCATTTACAGAAATGATATGATTGAGTCCCCAATAAGCAAGCGAAGTAAAAGCCCCTATTGAAATCATGATAAGTGCATAGCGTAAGATTTCTTCAAAAGGTCTGTAGGCAACAAGGGCATCAAGAATAAGGCTTCCAAAAACGATGGGCACAAACTTTCCGGTAACACTTATGATGTTTGCAATGATGATAAGAGTTATGTGTCCCGGCTGTAAGCAGTGTGTGAGTTTTAAAACTTTGGTTATGGTGTTGTTTTTCATAATATTTCCTCTCTTATTAGTCTGTCATGCTGAACTTGTTTCAGCATCTCTTTCATAATTGAGATTCCGAAACAAGTTCGGAATGACAATCCTCGCGATAGTACTGGGCCTGAATGTCAAACATCTCCTTATACTTGCCGCCTTTAGCCATAAGCTCCTCGTGGCTGCCGCATTCTACTATGCTGCCGTTTTCCAGGAACATTATGCGGTCGCAGAACTTTGTAGAGGCAAGCCGGTGTGAAATAAATACCGCCGTTTTGCCTGCTGCAAGATTGTTGTACTCCTCGTAGATTTTGCTTTCGGCAAGAGGGTCCAGGGCGCTGGTTGGTTCATCCAGAATAAGGAAGGAACCGTTTTTGTAAATTGCCTTTGCAAAAAGAAGCTTTTGTGTCTCGCCACCGGAAAGCAGAATTCCTTCGTCCGAAAAAGTCTGGGTGATATAAGTCTTTTCTTTATGAGGCAGGCTTTGAACCTTTTCCCAGAGGCCTGATTTTTTCAGGCTGTCTTCGAGTCTGGTCTGGTCGCACTGGCCTTCTTCCAGTCCCGTAATATTTTCTTCGATTGTGAAGGCCATAGGATTTGTGTCCTGAAAGAGGACGGAAATTTTATCCTGATACTTGTCCAGGCCAATGTCGTCAATTGTTTTTCCGTCCACAAGGATTTCACCTTCTGTCTGGTCGTAAAGACCGCAGAGAAGTTTTACGATTGTTGTTTTACCGGCTCCGTTGTTTCCAACTAGGGCAATTTTTTCTCCCACCTTTATCGTAAAATCCAGATTCTGAATTGTATTTTTTTCTACATCCGGGTAGGCAAAGCTAACATTTTTGAAGGTGATTTGGGGGGCTTTATTGCGCGCCCCTTCGAGAGCCTCAGGGGCCGCAGTTTCTATCTCAGGGGCCGCAAGAGTCTTTCTTTCCTTATCCGGCAGATTCATAAAATCATGCAAGTCATTAAATTCGTGACTGGATCTTCTAATATTATTAAAGCGTTCAGAAAGAGAATAAATCCAGCCGGTAAAGCCGCTTATAATTCCAAGATAAAGGGTAAAGGTTGCAATATCCATCTGACCTTCCAGCACCCTCTTAATCAAAATTGAATAAGCAATAAAGTCGCGGCCGAAATTAAAGAAGGTTCCGGAAACTGTAGGAAGATACCAGCGCAGCTGCAACTTTTTTTCAAGCTTGCCGCGGGCAATAACAACCTCGCACAAAAGCTTATGAAACCAGTTTCCCAGCTGATAAATTCTTATATCCTTACCGGCACTGATGTTCAGGCTTTTCTGCATAATGTAATATTTCTTTCGCCAGATTTCACTGCTTTCCTCGCGCTTGCTGTCGCTGTATTTAATTGCGTGAGTTCTAAGGGCAACATCAAATACAAACATTGCAAGAGTCACCACAAGAATCTTCCAGTCCAGAATCAAAACCGCACTTCCGTAAGTTATGATTCCAAAAGTCAGAATAGAAAATTCTGTTGTCTGAATCATAAGATGTTCAACACCCTTCCAGTTGCTGGAAAGAGACTGAGCCGCCTTACCAAGAATTTTCTGTTTTTTCTGAGGCTCGATATTCTGATAGTCTGTAGTAAGAGTTTTATGGGCAAAGTCTGCGGTGTAGCCTGCAAGTCTCGTATAGGTACGCTGCGCCTGAACATAAGTTCCCATAATGTTTGCTGCCGCATTTATGATTGTAAAAACAAGCAGCGACAGACATATAAGAACTACAAATTTTTTTACATTGCCCTGCCCGATTGAACGGATTGCAAGAGAGGGTATAAGAGTATTGATAAAAGGCGTTGCAATTCTAATGGCAAGATATACCGGCACAAGAATCCAGGCCGAAGGATAGCGGCGGAACCAGGCCTTTAAGGCAATTCTGATATTTTTGAGAACTCCGTTTTTCTTTTCCTTTATTATGTCTTTCATATCACTGACCTCCCTGCAATTACGCATAATACTGAGCCTGAGCATTCCAGAGCTCGCTGTATAAGCCGCCGGCATCCATCAATTTGTCGTGGCTTCCCTGCTCTATGATTTTTCCTTCGTCAAAAACAATTATGTTGTCGCAGAAACGGCAGCTCGACATTCTATGGCTTATGTAAATCGAAGTTTTTCCCTGGACCATTTTGTCAAAGTTCTGGTAGATTTCATATTCGGCAACCGGGTCTAAGGCTGAAGTCGGCTCGTCCATAATTACAAAAGGTGCATCCTTATAAAGGGAACGGGCAATGGCAATTTTCTGAGCCTCACCACCGGAAATCTCAACGCCGTTTTCATCACTGTACTGATAAAGCGGAGTATCCAGACCTTTTTCCATTTTGGAAAGTCTTTCTCCAAAGCCCGCTTCTTCAAGACATTTAGTGGCACGGCCCCTGTCATAATCAACAGAGCCCGAAACATTTTCTCCCAGAGCAAAGCTGAAGAGGTTAAAGTCCTGGAATACAATTGCAAAAAGCTTGGCATATTCTTCGTAATCGTAATAACGGATGTCTACACCGTTTAAGAGAATTTGTCCCTCGCTAGGCTCGTAGAGGCGGCAGAGCAGCTTTATAAAGGTTGTCTTTCCGGCTCCGTTTTTGCCGACAACGGCGTTTTTTGTTCCCAAAGTAATTTTCTGATTTACATGGCGAAGAGCCCAGGTATCTGAGTTTGCATACTTAAAGGAAACGTCACGGAATTCAATTTCGAAAATATTGTCGTCCCGCTTTTCTGTTGGAATTGTTCCTTCGTAACGTTTGTTTTTAATTTCCATGTAATCATAGAAGAAGGAAAGATACTGACTTTCCATGCGGATTTTTACAAAGTTGTCAGAAATTCCTGTAATGCTTTCTACAAGTCTTGTGTAGCTTGAAACATACATAAGACATTTACCAGCACTTATCAGACCAAAAACTGCCTTAAGGCCAACATAGGCATAGCTTGCCAGCTGCATAAAAGCCTGGGATAAAAAAGGAATAAAGGAAATCTTAATATCCTTATTTATCCAGTTATTAAATTCCTGCTCAAGATTTTTGTTAGTTTCCTCTACTCTTTTAATCATGAGCTTTTGCATTTTGTAAAGGCGGATATACTTTCCGATTGAGTAATCAAAAATCAAATCAAACCAGTAGCCAAAGTAGCGGTTATAAGAAACATTTTTTTCAAAAAACTGCTTTTGAAGAAGGCTGGACTTTTTGTTTGTTTTATAAGAAATCAAAACATGAAAGGCCAGAACAGCAAGCATAATAAAAAGGCTGTACCACTGATTCAAAAACCAGCTCAAACCAGAAAGGCTTTCTGAATTCTGAAGGCCTTTTGGAATAAAGAGCGGAACAAGCAAGATAACAGAATAAACAATAGTAGCCAGCTTTTCGATTATGTCTGCAAGATTATTACAGAAAGCACCTATATCTCCATAAGAGTTGGTACCTTCTTTTGCTTTTTTGACCAGATCCAGAGTTTCGTGCTTTTCCAGAATATCAAAATCAATTTCCATAGTTTTTATACTCAGCATCTTGTTGATTTTTTGTATAAGCTCGTGACGCTTTACCCAGTTGATTCCTTCCAGTCTCCATCGGATTAAAACAAGAAGCGAATCCAGGGCAATCATGATGAGTACAGTTTTAAAAATGCTTTCGAATCTGTCTAAATGAATAAGGCCGTCCAGAATAAGGCTTGTACAATAAATGCCGATAAAAGGCTGAGCCGCTGCCATCATTTTTGTGGTCAGCAGGAAGATGATGTAGCCCGGTACAATGCGGTGAGTAAGGGCTAAAACTTTTTTTACAGTTCCGCGATTTGTATTTTTATTCTTCATTTTTTCCCTCCTTATAGTAATGGCTCTGTATATCAAAAATCTCTTTATACCTGCCGCCTTTTTTCATAAGCTCTTCGTGGCTTCCTTCTTCGATAATCTGACCGCCGTCCAGAAACAAAATGCGGTTGCAGAACTTAGTAGACGCAAGACGGTGAGAAATAAAGATTGCAGTTTTATTTTCCGCCATGCTGTTGTATTCTTCATAAATCTTGCTTTCGGCAATCGGGTCCAAGGCAGAGGTCGGTTCATCAAGAATCAGCAAAGGCCCATCCTTGTACATTGCTTTTGCCAGCAGCAGCTTTTGAGTTTCACCGCCGGAAAGGACAATCCCCTCCGGATCCAGAGTTTGTGTTATATAAGATTTTTCCTTTTTTGGAAGAGCCTGGATTTTTTCATAAAGGCCGGCCTTTTTTAAGCACTCTTCCATGCGTTCTTTATCAGCATCCTCAACCTCGCAGCCAGTGATATTTTCTGCCACAGAAATTGCAATAGGACTTGTGTCCTGAAAGAGTACGCTTATCATATCCTGATATTTTTCAATTCCAATTTCGTTGATATTTTTGCCGTCAATCAGAATGTCGCCGCTGGTCGGTGGATAGAGGCCGCACAATAGTTTTACGATAGTAGTTTTACCCGCCCCGTTATTTCCAACTAAGGCAATTTTTTCATCAGCAGAGATTTTGAAACTAACGTTAGTTAGTACAGGCTTGTCGCTTCCTTCGTAGGTAAAAGAAACGTTACGGAATTCAATTTCCGGGGCTGTTCTACGGTGGTTGAGGCTCTCGAAACCACCGTTTATAGTACCTTCAATCTTATGCTCAAAAACATCCTTCTGCTTCATAAAATCAAGATATTCATTAAACTGATGACTGTCCTCGCGCAGATTACCGATATTCCATGAAACGTCATAAATCCATTCAGAAAAGCTTGCGACAAGACCAATGTAAACAGTAAATTCAGCAGCCCCAATCTGACCAGACAAAACCTTATGAATCAAAAGACTGTAGGCAAGCAGGTCTCGCAAAATATTAAAGGCCGTATCAGAAATAGTCGGATAATACCACTTGAGCTGATACTTGTGACGAAATCTTTTATAGATTTGAATCTGCTTGTCATAATGATAAGCAAAAAGCCTTTTAAGACCAAAGATTCTTATATCCTTTCCGGCACTGATATTCATACTGTTGCGTTCATAATAATTCATCTTTCTCCAGGGCTCAGAAAAAGACTCGCGGTTATTGTCACCGAATTTAATTGCATGATTACGAATCAGAATATCAAAGAAAAACATTGCAAACATAACAGCCAGAATCTTCCAGTCCAGCATAAAAATAACCGTACCATAACTGAGAATGCCCAGCACTACAACAAGAAACTGCAGAGACTCTTTAGAAACACCTTCTGCACCCTCACCATCGCTGTTTACCCCATGTGCAGCCTTACCCATAATCTTCTGTTTAGGCTGAGGCTCAATGTTCAGGTAATCAGTATTAATAGCCTTTTTTATAAAGCCCATCATAAAAGTTCCAACACGGTTATAAGTGTGCTTAAGCTGCATTTTCTTTTCGCAAAAAAGCTTAATGCCCGAAAAAAGACACATACAAAAAACAGTTATTCCAATATAATTCAAAAAAATCTTAACACTGCCGCTGGTAATTCCCTTAATCGCCATAGCCGGAATCAGCGTGTTGATAAAAGGCAGCGAAACAGAAATCACGATATAAATCAGCACAAGCGGAATCGCCGTCGGATACCGCTTAAACATAGCCTTATAGACAATAAAGGCATTCTGAAACATGTTGTTGCGCTTAGTTTTTTCAGCCATCTACATAGCCCTCCGTAATTTTAGTATGCGCAAAATATATCATGGAAAAATGCCCGGTTCAGGCCAGGTACACGAAATGCAAAAATTGGTGCATGAATTGTAAGGAGGGGAAAGCCTTCCCCTGCGCCCGCACTACGTTGCGGGCTACCCCTTCTCCTAGGGGCTTTGCCCCTAAAACCCCTTAAAATCCCCCGCGAGTTTGCTTGCAAACTCGTTAGTGAGCGAAGCGAACGTATAACACCCCCGTATTCACCTTACAGCGGCAGCATCACCTCAGTCGCGAAAATCCCCGGCTCATTTTTTCGGTTCACGTAGCCGTCATACTTTTCCGCCAGCTTATCAATTCGGCGGAGGCCGAAGCCGTGTTCGCCAAGCTTCGAAGTAACCAGCTCACTCAAGCGGCGGCGATGCTTTTCGCAAGTCGCGTTAGAAACAGAAATATAAAGCTGACTCTTAAAAAGCCCGATGTAAATGCGGATAAATCTAGGCTCCGAGCCCTCAGTAATCTTCTCGCAGGCTTCAATGGCATTATCCATAAGGTTTCCGACAATGGCACACAAATGCACATCCGAAATCTTTAAGTCGGCCGGAACTTTAGCCGTACAGTTCACTTCAATATTATTTTTTCTGGCAATACTAACCTTAGAACTCAAAATGGCATCCAGGCCCACGTTGCCGGTTCGAATCGCAATATCAATAGAATCCAGATCTTTTTCCAGATTGTCTAAATATTCAGACAATTCTTCTTTCTTTCCCATGGAAAGAAGGGCCTTTATTGCCTGCATATGATTATGATAGTCATGCCGCCAGGCTCTCATTGTCTGGTAAATATTCTGAACCTCGTCGCGCTGCTTTTTCAGAACCGAATCCTGAAAATCTGACAGGCGTTTGTCATATTTATTTTTGAGAATTAATATTGTGAGAAGCACAGAGATAAGGGCAGCTGCAAAAGCCACCAGAAGCAACTTTATTAAATTATTCACAAATATTATTATACACTAAGAATTGTAAGATTTCATTAAAAATTATCATGCAGCTCCTGAAACAAGTTCGGGATGACGATTATCTTTTAAAATAATTAATAAATGCCTCATTGAGTTCCTTATAGGCTCCGCGCGCAACCGGCAGCGTCTCCCCGCCGTCAAGAATGCAGTCCGTACGGGTTATCCGCTGAACATGCGCCAGATTTACCATAAGACCCCGTCTCAGGCAGAAAAAGCCCTTTCCCTCAAAGCAAGCCGCAGTTTCCGCAAAGCCCGCCTTCCACTCGCGCTCAAAATCAAATCCTTTCAAAAAAACATAATGCCCGCGCGCCTCAATATACAAAATCTTTTCAAAGCTGATTTTTTCAACATCTGCCCCCTGACCCAGCACAAAAAAATCCTCAGCCTTTTTCTGCCTCTCCGCCAGAGCCCCGTCCAAAAGCCCCTCAAGAACCTCTTCCTTAACCGGCTTTAAGATATAGCGTACAGCTCCAACCTCATAGCCTTCAATGGCATAGTCGGGAACGCCGGTCACAAAAATAATAACCGCATCACAGCCACGCCGGCGCAAAGTTTTTGCCAGCTCCATACCGTTCATATTTTTCATCTGAATATCAAAAATAAGGACATCATAAGGAGCCTTGTCTTCACTCTCAAAAAGAAACTGCTCGGCAGAAATGTAGGCATCCAATTCAAGCGAGCAGCCACGACCGGCCGCCCACTTATTAACAAGAGAAGCTTCAAAATCCAATACAACTTTTTCATCTTCGCAGATTGCAACGCGGAACATAATCTGATTATAAAAACTGAATGACAATCTTTCAACTTTTTTTATATAATTTTTACTTTCAATAGCCCCCTATACTATGGTATAATATAAAGGTATTCTTTAATTAGAATTGAGGAGTTTATATTTGTATTATTCGAGCTTTGGTATACTGGCACTATTAATACTGCTTATTACAAATTATGACATTCTGAAAAAATCAAATAAAACTACTCTTTCATCGCCTGCAATTCTCTACAGGCAGTTCCTCTTCAGTGTAATGGCATATTATATCACTGATATTTTATGGGGCTTTCTCGCTTCCTTTAAAATAAAAACATTTGCCTACATTGATACCCAGATTTATTTTGCAGTAATGGTTCTTTCGGTTTTCCTATGGAGCCGTTATGTAATTGCCTATCTTGAAGAGAAGAACCTTTTTACAAGAATCCTTTATTATACCAGTCTGACCATCTTTGTTTTAGTTCTTGTTGTTTTAGTAGTCAATTTATTTATTCCTATTGTTTTTTATTTTGATGAAGAGGGAAACTATCACACAAGCCCTGCCCGCTATATAAATCTGACCGTTCAGCTCCTGCTTTTCTTTATAATGACAGTTTACACAATTTATATTTCAACAAAGAGAGACAGGCCCGTAAAGTCCAGATACAGAACGATCGGGCTTTTTGGCCTCGCAATGACTATTTTTATTGCCCTGCAGGCCATGTATCCTTTTTTGCCTTTTTATGCATTGGGGTTCATGCTTGGAACCTGTCTTCTGCATACCTTTGTTCTTGAGGATGAAAAGGAAGAACACCGCCGGCTGCTTGAAGAGCTGATTCAAAAAGGCAACCTGCAGGAAAAGGAGCTGGGAGCAGCCCGGCACATGGCTTACACAGACTCTCTTACCGGAATTAAAAATAAGGCTGCCTACATTGAAGATATCAGCATAATTGAACAGAAGATTAACGAAGGAAAGCTGGATAAGATTGGAGTTGTCGTTTTTGATTTGAACAGCCTGAAAAAAATAAATGATACGAAAGGTCACGATGTAGGAGACGAATACATAAAAGCCGCCTGCCACATTATCTGCGAGCGTTTTAAGCACAGCCCTGTTTACCGCATTGGCGGCGACGAATTTGTTGCAATTCTTGAAGGTGAAGATTACGAAAACCGCAGGCAGCTGCTTGAAGAGTTTTCAAAAATGGTTGACGAAGAAAAAAAGCATGGCGGACTTGTTATTGCCAGCGGCTCTTCTACCCTTCACCGGAACAAGGACAAAAGCTATATGCGCGTTTTTGAGCGTGCTGACAAACAGATGTATAAATGTAAAAAACAGCTTAAAGAAAAATAAAAAAGCCGGACTTTTTTATGTCATCCTCCGGCTTGACCGGAAGATCTGTGTTTTTAGATACACATATTCATTCTTTCTCTTACTTCTTCGAGAGTCTTAATACCAATCTCGCGGGCCTTAGCAGCACCGTCCAGCAGTACTTTTCTGATGTACTCCGGATCTTTTTCCAGGCGGGCACGTTCTTCGCGCAATGGGCGGAGCTTTTCGTTGAGTGCTTCTGTAAGAGTTGCCTTGAGCATTCCGCCGCCACCGTCACCAATGCGTGCGGCAATTGCAGTCGGCTCTTCGCCGGTACAAAGACTAATCAGCATAAGAAGGTTTGCAACCTCAGGGCGGTTTACAGGATCATAAGTGATGTTGCGGTCCTGGTCTGTCTTTGCCTTTTTGATAAGCTTTGCAGTTTCATCTTCTGTGGCGCTCAGCATTACAGCGTTTCCGCGGCTTTTAGACATCTTCTGGCTTCCGTCCAATCCCAAAATCATTGGAGTCTTAGAAAGCAAAGCCTGTGGCTCAGGGAATACAGGTTCTTTTCCCATATCTGTACAGAACTTTTTGTTGAAGCGGCTTGCGATTGTACGGGTCATCTCCAGGTGTGGCAGCTGATCTTTTCCTACAGGAACAACATTTCCCTTGCAGAAAAGAATATCGCAGGCCTGGTGAACAGGATAGGTATACATTCCGGCATTTACGTTTTTAAGGCCGGCAGATTCAATTTCTTCTTTTACAGTCGGGTTGCGGGAAAGCTCAGCATTTGAAACCAGTGTAAGGAAAGGAATCATCAGCTGATTACACTCTGGCACATAGCTGTGAGGGTAAATAATTACATCCTGCTTTTCAGGATTGATTCCGGCAGCAAGGTAGTCAATTACCAGCTGCTTTGTATTCTGGCTGATTTTATCAAAAGCATCGTGGTCTGTAAGAACCTGATAGTCCGCAATAAGAATCATTGTAGGAACGCCCATATTTGCAAGGCGGACACGATTCTGCAATGAGCCAAAATAGTGACCGATATGAAGGAGACCTGTAGGACGGTCGCCGGTAAGAACGCGGTATTTTTTCGGATTTTTGATTAAGTCTTCTTCGATTTTATGGCTGCGCTCAAGTGCTGCCTCAAAGCTTTTATTTATGTCTGTGTACTGAATTTCTTCACTCATTTTTTTTCCCTTTAATTAATTATATTATAGTTATTTTATATAGAAACATGTTTTTTTTCAATTAGTGACGTTCATTAAAAATCATATGTGCGGAGCAGGCAGGGGGTGCGGGCTGCCTCTCGAGCTTTTTGGCGTTTAGCCATAAAAAGAATCCGAGGATTTTCGTGTGCGAAGCATGCGAAAACCGCAGGATTCTTACAAAAAAAAGGGAGAGCGAGCATGCCCGTACCCAATGCCAGCGGGAGCACATATGATTTTTTATGAACAGATATTATATTTTAAATGACATAAGTTTATAAAATAACTATAATATAATTCGTGAATGCAATAGACGTGTTTCAGGACTGGCTTAACGACTACCTGAATTTTGAACATAATCCCAAAAAAGAAATCTTCTGGCTCGACACCATAGATTATCTCTGCAAACGGTTCGATAACCCGCAGGATTATGCCCCTTGTATTCACGTTGCAGGCTCCAAAGGCAAAGGCTCTGTTTCCCGCCTCATTTCCTGCATTCTCGACGAAGCCGGCTACAAGGTTGGTCTTTACACTTCCCCTCACATTACCGATTTCCGCGAACGCATCTGTACACCTACAGGCTTTTTCCCGGAAGAAATCTACGAAAAAACCGTAAAAGAACTCATGCCGAATATCGACTCAATCATTCCGGAAAACTTACCGGCAGAGCGCCCTCTTACCTGGTTTGAGCTTGTTACCCTTTATGCTTTTTTGACCTTCCGAAACGCAAAAGTAGACTGGTCAGTTTTTGAAGTTGGACTTGGCGGCCGTCTGGACGCAACAAACGTCATCCGCCCAAAGCTCTGCTGCATTACTCCAATTGAGCTTGAGCATACAGAGTTCCTTGGAAATACCCTGGAAAAAATTGCCTCAGAAAAAGCCGGAATAATTAAAAACTGTACACCGGTCATTTTCTCACCACAGCAGACAGAATCTGTAAAAATCGTACTGCGGGAAAAGGCAATTACCCGCCATGCACCTCATTATTTTGTTGATGATTTAATTACCAGCTCCTTCTATCACTTTAATGGAGCCGACAAGCGCATGACCGTGCATTTTGAAAGTGAATTATTTAACCGCCCTATAGAAACACAGATGCAGCTGCTTGGAAAAATGCAGGCCCAGAATGCCGCAATGGCCGCAATAGCAATCAAAAAGCTTATGCCTAATCTTGATGAAGGAATTATTGAACGGGGTCTTGCTAAAGCAAAGCTGCCGGGCCGTTTTGAAATTCTTGAAAATGTAAAGGGCTATACAGAGATTCCTGCCGTAATTCTGGATGGCGCTCATACCTTAAACAGCATCCGTCTTACCGTAGACACCTTGAACAAGCTTTATGGTGAACGCAAGGTTTCACTGCTTTTTGCCTGTGCCGCCGACAAGGATGTAAAAGACATCTCAATGCTTTTCCGCTACCGCTTTGAGCATGTTTACGTTACCCGTCCGGGCGAGAAAAAAGAATCAAATCTCGCAGGTGAAATTGAAGCCTTCACCCGCGCAGAAATAAACTTCACCGCAGACGCAGACTACAAAATGATGATAAAAAAAGCCCTCGAAGAGTCTGCCGCCAGCGGCAACATCCTCCTCGTTACAGGCTCTTTCTATTTAGTTTCTGAAGTTAAAGAATTTCTCGGCGCACACGCTTGCTAAGCGCAGTCAAAACTTCATACGAAATCGTATTTCCAAGCTTTGCTAAATCTTCCGCAGTATTCAGAGCACCGCTTTCCTTTGGTCCGAAAATTACGGCTGTATCAAAAACCTTTACATCCGGATTGTCTTTTCCAATTTCTACCATGCACTGGTCCATGCAGATTCTGCCGCGGACAGGGTAATTTTTACCGTTAATCGTAACTTCAAGGCCCGGAGAAAAACGACGCAGAAGGCCATCAGCATAACCAATCGGAAGAACAGCAATGTCAGTCTCTTCCGGGGCTACCCAGGTACGTCCATAAGAAACTGATTTTCCTGCCGGAAAACGTCTTATAGCCACAACCTTTGTTTCAAGCGACAAAACAGGCTTAATATCAAAATCGCGGCCAGTGCTCTGAAGATATTCTTTTGTAATTTCATCAGGATAGTAACCGTAGGTAATGATTCCAGGACGAACCATATCAAACTGCATGTCTTCATCATTTAAAAGAGCCGCACTTGCCCCGCAGGAACAGATACCGGGCTCGATACCATGCGCTTTTACACCTTCAACCGCAGCCTTAAAAGCCGCAAACTGTTCTTTTGTAAACTCAATATTTTCAGGGCTCAGGCTGTCTGAAACTGCAAAATGAGTACACATACCGCCAAGCTTTAAGCCGCAAGACTCAATAAATTCAGCCTGCTCTCCCGCCTCTTCCGGATAACAACCTATTCGGCCCATTCCGGTATCCACAGCAAGGTGAACCTTATAATCAGCATAACCTTCTTGCTTGGCCGCATCAGCAATCAGCTTTATGTAATCTTTTCCAAAAACAAGAGGAGTAATTTTATATTCAAAAAGTGCCGGCATCTCAGGCGGAGTACAAAGGCTCAAAAGAAGAATTCCGCATTTAATTCCATTATCACGAAGCTCAATACCTTCTTCTACAGTAGCAACAGCCACAAAAGAAGCCCCAACCTTTTCAGCTATCTGAGCGGTAAGCACAGCGTTATGTCCGTATCCATCGGCTTTAACGGCCACACAGAGCTTTACATCCTTTTTTACGTATTTTCTGATTTGATTTAAATTATATTCAAGATTATCTTTCCAGATAGTTGCTTTAGTACAGCGTTCCATATTCCCCACCATTATCTTTATAACAAGGCTTTCGCATTATAAAAAATTACAAAAACATTGGCTCCCAGTCACGGCTTCGTAGTTCAAAACCGCTCAATAATGCGCTACACGCTTTTTGTGGCATAGAAACTATTGAACTGCTGCTTCGCAGCAACCACAAAAAGAGTGTTTTTGAACCACGCCCCGCTCCTTCGCGCCAACCTTACCGTAATCATTTATAATGCGTAAGACCTGATATCTATAAAGCATAATTATACAATTTATAGTAAATTTTCGGCAATATGTTATTGTAAAAAAAGGCTTTTAATAATACAATAAACTATTACATTAAAACAAAGAGAGAAAATTATTAAAATGAAAAAAATCAAAATCGTTTCATCAGCTTTAATCACAGCAATTATCCTTACATCTTGTGCTACTACTTCAGAATCAGCAAATTCACAAGCTACTAACAGTCATTCAAAAGACAAAGCCCCAAAAGAAATCGTAATTGAGGAAAGTCCGGAAGATATTTTTATAAAATCTCTTGAAGGCCTTTCCATAACAAAAGTTTCTTCTCCAAAAGAAATCACAAAAGGAAAAAAATTCTCCGAACCATTTGTATTCTCTGCCAGCAATGCAGACCAGACTCCCGCAGAAGGACTTTCCCTCACTCTTGAATATCCGGCCGCAAAGGCAGAAGGTAAAATCACCTTTGAAAAAACAGTCCTTACAACTGATTCAGAAGGAAAAATTACCTTTACACCGGAAGATACAAGCTTTGCAGCAAAAACAAGCATAAAAGTTTACCCGACACCTCTCAATGATGATGAAAGCCTGCTTAAGCGCCTTGAACCTTTTACAGCAAGCGCTGATTATAAGGTAAAATCTGATATAGCAAGTAAGGGTGCCGTGCTTTTTGTATGGGATTTTAACGAAAAAGACCGTCCAGTAAACAATTCTTACAATATCCAGGCAGAATTCCGTGGTCGCGGCATTACACTGGTTGGAAATGGTCCTATTGGCGAAACATCCTATATCGGGAAGCCTAAAGCCCTTTATAAAGATACTTATGATATTATCGGCGGATCTGCTTACGGCTATCTGATTTACGGAACAATAAAATTTGAAGAGCCTGTAACAGCACTTGAAGATGAATCAGGCTATTACTGCATTTTGAAAGCCGAAATTGAAGCAGTAAACATGAAAAACGGAAGTCTTGTATACTCTTCTATAACAACTTACGAATCAAAAGGTAAAAACTGGAACGAATGCGTTTCAAATGGAAAAGATAAACTTTCAGAACTTGTTGTAAGCGACATTATGTACGGCTTATAATAGTTAAGGATGGAATTATGATTTATACAGATACAAGAGACAGCAGCGTAAAGGCTGATTTTAAGACTGCCGTAATGGGCGGAATGAACCAGGCTACTGGCGGACTTTATATTCCTGTTGAATTCCCTAAGCTGGATTCAAGTCTGCTTAATAAAGATCCTGCTCCAAGCTTCCGTGATGTTGCCTTTAATATGGCAAAACCTTATGTAGAAGGCGAGATTCCTGATAATGACCTGGCTGCCATCATTGCAGATGCATATCCTTTCCAGCCAAAGGTTGTTCCTGCTGATGCAATCTCTTATATCATGGAGCTTTTCCATGGTCCAACCTGTGCTTTTAAGGACTTTGGTGCCCGCTTTATGGCCCGTGCAATGTCATATTTCAACAGAAATGAAGACACTCCACTCCACATTTTAGTTGCAACCTCTGGTGATACTGGCTCTGCTGTAGGTTCTGCCTTCCACGGAGTTCCAGGACTCGATGTTACAATTCTTTATCCTGATGGAAAAATCAGCCCTCTTCAGGAAAAACAGCTTTCTACCTTTACAGGAAACGTTCGTGCCCTCAAGGTAAAAGGTACTTTTGATGACTGCCAGAAGCTGGTAAAAACAGCCTTTACAGATACAGAACTCCGCGGAAAACTCCGCCTTTCTTCAGCAAACTCAATCAATATTGCCCGTCTTTTGCCACAGAGCTTCTACTATATGTACTCTGCTTTGACTGTTCGCAACAGAAGCGCAATGGACAACAAGATTCAGGATCCTGCAATCATCATGGTTGTTCCAAGCGGAAACTTTGGAAACCTTACTTCAGGTCTCATTGCCCGCGAAATGGGTGCTCCAATTGCAGGTTTTGTTGCCGCAACTAATACAAATAAGACAATTCCAGACTGGATTGCAACCGGCGACTACAATGCCCGCCCTTCAGTTGAAACATATGCAAATGCTATGGACGTTGGTGCTCCAAGCAACTATGAACGCATTAAGGCTATGTACACTCTGGATCAGGTTCGTGAGCTTTTTGCTTCTTACTGGCTTGATAATGATGGAATTAAGGCTGCGATCCGTTCATGCAACGACAAGACCGGATATATTATTGATCCTCACGGAGCAATCGGCTGGCAGGCTTGGGATGATATTCGCAGCGGCGCTATGGAAGCTCTTATTGCAGGTCAGAAAAATGACTGGAATAAGCCTGGTCTTACACCAAATCTTCCAAAATGGGCCGGCGAAGTTGCCGCAAAGAAGGCTGTCGGCGTAATTCTCGAAACAGCAAGTCCAGCTAAGTTCGGTCAGATTGTAACAGACGCAATCGGCAAGGAACCACCTATGCCGGATCGCCTCGAAGCAGTTATGCGCCTTCCAGACAACGCTATTCCAATGGAAAATGATTATAATCAATTCAAAGATTGGTTAATTGCTAACTTATAGTGAGCTTATAAAAATCGCTCCCGTAAAAAAAGCCCCCAAAAACGGCTTCCGCGCTCGCTTTGCTCGCTTGTGCAGAATGTTTTTGGGGGTCTTTTTTTACTCCGCGATTTTTATACCTTCAGTGAATTACTATTACACACTTCATTGATTATAATCTTTTCCAATCTTAACGGAGGGGGCGGATTCTTCCTTCCAGGTGAACATCTGATGTAAATCCGTCGTCTTCGTAGAGTTCGTATTTTCCTTTGCCTGCGAGCTGATACTTGTCGCGTTTGAGGGCTGCGGTATTCATGGCCGGCTCAAACAATGGCACTGCCTTTCCTTTTCTTACGAAGAATACTACGCTGTCCAGCGGCTGGGCTATGTAGTGGTCGCCTTTTGAAATCTTTTTTTTGCTTATAATCTTTCCGTCTTTCCAGACAAGCTGAAGCATTGGCTCAGGGAAATAAACCATGCGGCCGTTTTCATTCTGTTTATAAACAGGAGCAATCATAATTCCTTCGCCGACAAACAGCTGGTCCTGAACCTCAAGGGCTCTCTGGTCATCTTCAAAATCAAAAGAAAGCGGGCGGATAAACATATCTGATTTCACAGCAGCCTTAACAAACTCGCTGTAAATATAAGGCAAAAGTGCATAGCGAAGCTGCAGAATGCTGCGGAAGGCATCTGTTGCACTCCGGCCGAAACGGTAAAGCTCCTTTTCGCGGGTATCCCAGGCAGAATGATTTCTCATAAGTGGTGTAAAAACTCCCAGGGCCATCCAGCGGAGCATAAGGTCTTCAGTTGTCAGTTCTGCAAAACCGCCGATATCTGCACCACTGTAAAGAAAGCCGCACATATTAAGACCAGGCAGCATTTTGATTTCCTGCTCCATATGATTCCAGCGGGCATTGTTGTCGCCGGTCCAGATTCCACCGTAACGGTGAGAACCTATGCAGGAAGCCCTGCTGTATAAAAGGCAGCGCTTTTCAGGCATGATTAACTTAAGGCCCTCAGCTGCCGCCTGAGTCATCTTACCGCCAAAGAGGTTGTGAACTGTATCGTGACGCATAGGCTTTTCCTGGCCATCAAGACTTTCGGCGCGGTTATAGAATCTCTGATAATCATCCAGACGATTAAATGTAGAACCCGAAACTGATGAAAAATCAAAGAAGGTATTTATATCAAGATTTTTTCCCTTAAATTCCTCGAGTTTTTCAAAGGCAGCGGCAAGGCTTTCATCAGAATAAAACATCGCAGGCTCATTCATATCATTCCAGAAACCTTCAATTCCAAGGTCTGTAAGATTTTTATACTTTGAACCAAACCAGGCCCTTACATCTGAGCGGAGAAAATCCGGAAAGCAGGAACGGCCAGGCCATACTCCGGCAACATAATCAGTTTTTCCATCTTCCTTTTTACAGAAATAATTCTTTTCCTTTCCTTCATCATAAACTTCATAGCCATCCAGGAGCTTTACACCCGCATCAATAATCGGAATAAGGCGGATTCCTTCGTCCTTAAGTTCCCGGGCAAAGCTTTTCATATCCGGAAATTTCTTTTTATCAACAGAAAAATCCTTGTAATCTTCCATGTAGTCAATATCAAGACAGACAGACTCCAGAGGAAGCTTGTATTCCTTATGTTTTTTTACAATTTCCCGTACATCTTCTTCGGTTTTATAGCCCCAGCGGCTCTGCTGATATCCAAAACCCCAGAAAGGCGGAATATAACTCTGACCGATAATTTTACGGAACTGGCGGGTAATATTCATAAGGGCAGATTCTTTTCCACGCTTCTGCTCTGCAGTAATCACATAGACGACCGGAGCCGTATCCTTACAGGTAACCGCAATCTCCGAATAATCAGTATAACCAAAATCAAAAATTACCCTGGAAGCACTATCAAAAAAGATTCCAAAGGTTTTATCTGCGTCATTTTCCTTTACAATGAAGAAGTTATGAGCTCCGTACATAGACTTGGTTCCCTCATCCTGACGGGGAACATCGCTGCACCAGCTTTCATAGCAGTAGCCTCTTTTATTCATTCCACGGACAGCTTCACCAAGGCCAAAAATCCGTGTATTCTGCTGCATTTTATACTTCCAGCAGAAAGGTGAAATTGTTTCAATATTGCCGAATTCTGGAATATCTGTAGAAAGAGGAAGATCCTCAACAACTGCTCCTGTTAAAACAGTAGAGCCAAAAGTATATTTTCTAATCATAATTAGATTATATAACTCCTGGCTCTTAAATTATATTGATGATTTTCACCAAAAACATAAAAAAAGTGTGATTATCACGTCATTACGATGGTTGAGTAGTCCGAAGGACGTATCGAAACCACCGTATTTTAAGGTTTACTTCTCAATAAGGCCTTTTTCAGCAAGTTTATCCAGAATTATATTTTCAATTTCTTCCGGAGTTTTTTCGTTTACATCTATAATCAAGTCGCAGAATGCATAATCGTTGTTGTCTATGCCATAGAATTCCTTGTAACGGCGGGTATCTTCGCTGTCGCGCATGGCTGTAAAATCTTTGATTGCCTGCAGGTCGCCGCCTTCTCGGTTGTAAACACGGCGGGCACGGGTATCATCGCTGGCTACAAGATAAACCTTGAGGTCTGCTTCCTTGAGCATCCAGATGGCAAGGCGGCTGCCCAGAACACAAGGCTCTGCAAGAGCCAGCTCAACCTGATGCTTATCTACGTATTTGTCGTAGGAGTCGTCATTTTTAGCGGCTTCAATAACCTGAGCTAGAGTCATGCCCTTTTCTGCCGCCAGCTGACGGAAGGTATAGTTTATAAGTGTAACGCCAAGAGTTTTTGCGAGCATTCCGCTCACAGTTGTATTTCCGCAGCCAGATTTTCCGCTGATGGCGATTCTTAAGTCTTTGTTTAACTTCATATTTTCCTCCACTTCGGAGGTTTCGATACACTCGCTTCGCGAGCACTCAACCACCGGCAGTATACACCGGTGGTTGGAGTAGTACGGTGCTAAAGCACCTATCGTATCGAAACCACCTGTTTATCATTCCACGTTTTTGCTTTGTTCTCGAATATTCTCCAGGCTATTCTTAGCCGTAATGACCATGGCGCCGACCTCGGCAAACTGATTTTTGCTGCCGATGGTGTTGATTTCGCGGTTCATTTCCTGGCAGATAAAGTCTAGTTTTTTGCCCGGGGTCGGATTATTTGCAAGTTCTGAGCGCATTGCCGCAATATGGCTGTTCAGACGGACAATCTCTTCGTTGATTGTGTATTTTACAAGCATTGCCGCAGTTTCTGTCATAATGCGGTTTTCATCTGCCTTGTCTTCGAGAAGCTCGCGGAACTTACTTGTAATCTGTTCCTTGAACATTTCTTCCATTTTTGGCTGCCATTCTGTAAAAAATTGTGCACATTTTGAGAGTTTTTCTAACTTTTCCTGCAGGTCGCGCTTCATATTTTCGCCTTCACGGGCCCGGTCTGCATTGAACTTCTCAAGTACAGAATCAAAAATCGGCTCAATCAAAGCCTTGTATTTATCCATATCATAAGAGCGGTTAGAAACAATTACACCCGGCTGACTCAAAATAAAGTCCAAGGCAGATTTAGAATCAGTTCCAAAGCCCGAAGCCTTAATCACTTTTTTTACAGCCTCAGAGTAAGCCTTTACAGCCCCTTCATCCACAGTAATATCAGGGTTACTTTCCAGTTCCTTTACGCGGATATAAACATCAACCTTACCGCGTGCAACTTTTTCTGTAATCTTGCTGCGAAAGTAAGCTTCAAGCGGATTCAGATATGGCGGAAGATTCACCGTCAAATCCAGAAAGCGTGAATTAACCGATTTTATTTCCACAGAAACGATTGCTGTTTCCAGGGATTTTTCTTCATAAGAGTATCCAGTCATTGATGTCATAAAAAACCTCTATTCATTTACAGTCATGCTGAACTTGTTTCAGCATCTATCTTAGAGACCCTGAAACAAGTTCAGGGTGACGTTAATTGTTTAATATTTCCTTACCTAATTTCCAGTTATCGCCGGCGCCCATTGTAATAAAAAGGTATCCATCCGGATATTCAGGGCCAAGAGGCTTTTCAAGTTCAGCCCTGGCAAAATCAGCCGCATCTAAAATCTCTTCATAATAATGAACATCTTTCTGACCGCTTGCAAGAACTGCCTCATACAAGGTACGGCCGGTAATGTCAAAATCAGCTGGATTTTCGCGGGCAGAAGAATAGATTTTATGAAGGATTACTTCGTCTGCGGCAGTAAAACAGCGGGCAAATTCCGGCAGCAAAGCCTGAGTACGTGAATATGTGTGGCTCATAAAATCAACTATGATTTTGCGGCCTTTATAAAACTCGCGGTAACCTTCAAGAGTTGTCTTTACGGCAGTAGGATGATGACCATAATCATCAAGCACGATTACATCCACTCCGTTTGTATTTTTAAAACGCCCTACTATCTCGCTGCGGCGTTTTCCACCGCTAAAGTTCAAAAGCCCGCGGCGAATATTTTCATAATAATCAAGAGGATTTTTTCCAAACTCACGCAGCAGCTGGCATACAAGAGCCACAGCCGCAGCCGCGTCCAGCACCTCGTGGCGGCCTGGCATTGCTAATGCAAAGTCACCCTTGGAAGCAAAAAGACCGAGGGTAAAAGAATTGCGCTCGTTTTCTACTTTGCCGAAGGTAACAGAAAAATCGCCGTCCGCCTTCTCCCCATAAGACAGCGCCACAATATCCGGGCGAAGGCCACGCACCAGCCCAATTGTATCACAAGCACCCTTATCATCAGCACAATAAATAACCTCGCCGCCCTGTGGCAATTTACAGATATAATCAATAAAGGCCTGGCGGATATCTTCGTAAGTCGGGTAATAATCTTCGTGGTCCGGCTCAACCGAAGTCAGAATAATTTTTTGAGGGCAGAAACTCATAAAGTGCCGCTGGTACTCGCAGGTCTCGGCCACGAAGATGCTTCGGTAGTTGAGTGCCTGCGAACTAAAAGGGCCCTGAGCTTGTCGAAGGGCGAAACCACCCTTTTCGCCTTCCCCGGTGGTTTCGATACGTTCGCTACGCGAACACTCAACCACCGTATTTGAGGTATAAGTACAAGTCCCGCCAAAAGAGTTTATCACACTGCCCGCCAGAACTTGACTCGGCAAATCAATTTCTTTTAAGATTGTTCCAACAAGGCCTGTCGTAGAAGTTTTTCCGTGAACACCACAGACACCGCATGAATATGCTCTCTCGCTGTAAGCACCAAGCGCCTGTGTGTAAAGCAGACAAGGCAGGCCACGGCGCACAGCCTCAATCAAATCAGGATTTTTATCAAGCTTATAGGCAGAAGAATAAATTACATACTGGACGTCATCAGTTATGTTAGAAGCCCCAAAGGGAAGAGCGTGTAGCCCAAGCCGCTCGAGCACTTCATCAGTATAAAAGCGCTCGCTGACATCAGAACCTGTAATCACCGCCCCCTTGTGAAAAAGAATCTCCACAAGAGCCGCCATTCCGGTTCCCTTAATTCCAACAAAATGTATATGAAGGCCGCGAAAATCCTCGGGCAAAGAAGCAACATTATTTGACATAAAAAACATTTTATCACAATGAGACTTTTAAGACAATGAAGGGAAAACCCCGGAAGTCATCACATCAAATTAGTTCTGGTGGAAGTATATATAGTATATTATAAAAGCACCCGTGACATGGGCGGTTTGCCCCCGAACTTGACTGGTCGAAAGATCAGAATCTTTAGTAGGGAGGCGATGCTATTGAGTTTATATGAAACGCTTGATCTGGTACTTCGTATCATCAAGTTTATCTATGACGTACTTAGCACCCTTCATCGCAGACGAAAGCGAAAGAAGAAGATAAGTAAAAAATAGTGCCACCCTGTCTATGACCCAGAGTGGCACGGAAGCCTAAATAGGCAATGCTAAGTGGGGCAAGACGCTTGTCGCGGGTGCCCTTTCTTTAAATATATACTATATACTTTTAAAAAGCAAGTAATAATATTTCTCAAGCAGTTTACAATCTATACAATACCATTTGTACGCAGTTAACTACCATAAATCCAGAATCATTTTCCTAACTTCCCCGCTCAAACCTTGTCCGGGCTGGTTGATAAAATAGGGATTTATGAAATTCAGCATATTTGTACAAATCAGTTTTTCTTCCTGGTCGTGATGAACAAAGCCTTTCTTCTCGAGTTCCTCATCTGAAAACTGCTGCCAGTAGTCAATTCCTTCTCCATGGGAAAGCACTTCATTTACCAGAGTTTTATCCTTAGTCGAACAATCAACCATAAGATCATGGTAGATATCAAGATAAACACGGTTCAGGTTTGCATCCGGAAAATCATTTATAAGGCGTCTGCCGTCCAGAATTAATTCGGGGTGAAAATGTAGGTCTCCAAGAGAAATAAAAAGGCCGTTCCCCATAAAATCTTCCTGGCAGCTAAAGTTTACAATAAAGCCAAGACTGCTTTCTTTGGAAAAATCTTCAAGGGCAGTAAAGATTTCTTCTGCCGTGTCTTGATGATTTCCAATCAGGTTGATATTGCGGTTTCGTTGTGAAAGTCGTATAAACTCATCTTTTTCTATAATTCCCTTTTTGAAAAAGAGCTCTGTTATTTTTGCAGAAAGAGCATCCAGCTCCACCATATCCTCAACAAAAATCACTTCGTTCCATACAAGTTTTTTTACCGCTGTGATTTTTACAAGGCAAATAAAATCATCCATTGTTTCTCCATAAACATTACGAATGAGGACA
>OCTW013393569.1_pt1 | contig 24694 bp, 29 predicted proteins | sample 1539671 | NCBI WGS metagenome assembly OCTW01 (sample SAMN02144230, study PRJEB22623) | gut metagenome | biome: sheep rumen | host: Ovis aries | place: New Zealand | reverse complement strand
GTACAACTTGAACACACCCCCGAAAAACCCAGTATTTATGCGGCTTAGAGGGTGTTCAAGATGATTTTTTATCTTGTACACATCTTGAACAGAACACTTGTTCGGAAATGCCGCAAACCCTTGATTTTACTGAAGATTTTAGATGTTGAGGTGTACAAGATGCAGAATTTTAACTTGAACAGGAACCTGAATGCAAAGCAATATTTGCTTCAGCTTCAGATTCTTGATACAAAAATTAACCAGAAGATTGAAGAATCCGCACAGCTACGAAGTATTGTCCAAGGCCTGGGTATATCATACGATTCAGAACGTGTACAAACGTCACCAACAGACGTGCAAGAAAATATAATTGTAAAATATCTTGACCTTGAAAGAGAAATAGACAAGATGATCGATGCATATGTTGATCAGAAAGACAAGATCATTAATCAGATTCATGAACTGTCTGATGTACGATATATCAAAATTCTGTTTGATCGGTATGTCCCTGATGAAAATGGACACACAAAGTCATTTGAACAGATATCAGTTGACATGCATTATAATTACACATACGTTTGCGATCTGCACGGACAAGCGCTAATTGCATTTGCCGAAGTTATCCGAAACAATCCGTAATAGGAATGTGATATTATGATTGAGTGAAAATTTACTTCAGACCGTTGAAGGGTGCTAACATCTCCTACCTTCAGCGGTCTTTTTGTTTGAAAGGTGGTGAGTGAGGGGATGACAGATAAACAAAAGAAATTTGTTGAAGAATACCTGATTGATCTGAATGCCACACAAGCCGCAATTCGTGCAGGATATTCACCAACAACAGCCGGAAGCATTGGACAAGAAAACCTGACAAAACCTGAAATTTCAAAAGCTATTTCAAAGGCACTTGCCGAACGTTCAAAGCGTACCGGAGTGACACAGGATAGGGTTGTTCGTGAGCTTGCCAAAATTGCATTTCTGGACATGACGCAGGTTGTTGACGATCACGGACGTATCAGGGACGATGCGACACCAGAAGACCGGGCATGTATCGAATCCATAAAATACAAAAGTTCTTCCGGTGATCAAGGCGAATCCGTTGAACGTGAAGTAAAGGTTGCTTCAAAACTGAAAGCCCTTGAACTTTTGGGCAAACACCTTGGAATGTATAGTGACAAGCTGAACATTGAAGGTGCGGTTCCTATTGTGATCAGCGGTGCAGATGAATTGAAGGAATAAGGGAATGGCAGGAAGAAATGTGCAAAACCTGTTTCTTCCTGAAATTGTCGGAAAAGGATACAAACGCTTCTGGAATTACACGGGAAGATACAGAGTTGTGAAAGGAAGCCGTGCTTCCAAGAAATCTAAAACAACAGCGCTCTGGATTATCTGCAACATGATGAAATTTCCAGGTGCGAACACGCTTGTAATTCGTAAAACATTCAGAACATTAAAAGATTCCTGTTTTGCTGAATTGAAGTGGGCGATTCACAGATTCAAGGTTGACGCTTTTTGGGACGTGAAGGAAAGCCCGCTTGAAATGACATACAAGCCAACCGGCCAGAAGATTTACTTCCGTGGATTGGATGATCCGTTGAAGGTCACATCCATCACAGTTGACATTGGGTGTTTGTGTTGGATGTGGATCGAAGAAGCATATGAAATCACGAAAGAATCTGATTTTGACATGCTGGATGAGTCCATCCGTGGTGAAGTTCCTGAAGGACTGTTCAAACAGATAACGCTTACCTTCAACCCATGGAATGAACGACACTGGATGAAACACCGGTTCTTTGATGATCCAGATGATCAGACGCTTGCACTGACCACAAATTACAAGTGTAATGAATGGTTGGATGCATCAGATTTAAAAGTCTTTGAAGACATGAAGAAGCGCAATCCACGGCGGTACAAAGTCGCAGGTCTTGGCGATTGGGGAATTGTGGAAGGTCTGGTGTATGAGAACTGGAAAGAACAGTCTTTCACGCTGGACGATGTGCGCGGATTCCATACAGTGTGCGGCCTGGACTTTGGTTATACCAATGATCCTTCCGCATTTTTTATTGGTTTTCTGGATTTGGAAAACAAACGCCTGTATGTGTGGGATGAAATGTATGAAACCGGATTAAGCAACCGGAAGATATATGAAACCATCACGGGTATGGGATATGGGAAAGAAACAATCACGGCGGATTCCGCTGAACCAAAATCCATTGATGAATTGCGTTCTTTGGGGCTGTACGTCCACGGCGCAAAGAAAGGCAAGGATTCTATCAACAACGGGATTCAATGGATTCAGGATTTGGAAATTATTGTTCATCCGCGCTGTGTGAACTTCCTGACAGAAATATCTAATTACATGTGGAAATCTGACCGGTTCGGAAAGAAGCTGAATGAACCGATTGATGATTTTAACCATCTGATGGATGCCATGAGGTATGCGCTTGAACAGTATATCCTTGGCAATGGATGGATTTATTAAGGCGGTGATGAAATGCTGACAAAAGAAGAACTGAAGCTGTTCATTGACGAAGATATGGCGTCAGTGAAAAAGCAACAGGCACTTACCGGCGCACGGTACTATGACGCCGAACATGATATAAAAAATTGCCGTCTGTTTTTCTATAATTCAGATGGCCAGTTGGTTGAGGATACGACAAGGGCAAATGTAAAAATTCCCCATCCATTCTTCACAGAATTAACAGATCAGGCCACACAGTACATCTTGTCGGGTGATGATCCGTTTGTTGTGTCAGATGATCCAGACCTTCAAGATGAACTGGACAGCCGGTTTAACAATAACGATGACTTCCGGGCAGAACTGTCAGACCTGATTACAGATTGCCAGACAAAGGGATTCGCGTATATGTACGCGCTGAAGGATGCCAATGACAAGATGCGCTTCACGTGCGCGGATGCCATTGGCGTGATTGAGGTGGAAGGCCGTTTTGCCGGTGATGGTAAAGACCATGTGATTTATTGGTATATTGATCGGATCGACAAAGACGGGCACAGAATCAAAAAGATTCAGGATTGGGATGATTCGGAAACCCACTACTACACACAGGACGATGAGGGAGAAATTCAGGATGATGCGGATGAAATTTACAACCCACGTCCGCATGTTCTGTATACCAAGGGGGATGGAAAGACTTATGGTGAAGCCCTTGGGTTTGTCCCGTTCTTCCGGCTGGACAACAACAAGAAACAGTTTTCCAACCTGAAGCCGGTCAAGGAACTGATTGATGACTATGATATGATGGCCAGTTCCCTATCCAACAACCTGATTGATTTTGATCATCCGCTGTATGTGGTTAAGGGATTCCAAGGTCACAATCTGGATGAACTTCAGCAAAACCTGAAAACGAAAAAGATGATTGGAACCGCACCGGATGGCGGTGTGGAAATTCACACGGTCGATGTTCCGTTTGAAGCCCGAAAGACAAAAATGGAACTGGATGAAAAGAACATTTATCGGTTTGGGTTTGGCCTGAATTTGTCCGGGTTGAAGGATACAAGCGCCACAACGAACATTGCGATCAAAGCAGCCTATTCCCTTCTTGATTTGCGATGCAATCGCTTGGAAACACAACTGAAGCGGTTCCTACGCAAGGTTGTTAACGTGGTCATTGATGAAATCAACAAGGAACAGGGCACAGATTACCAGACAGATTCTGTGCATTTTGAATTCACTCACGAAGTCATGAGCAACGAACAGGAAAACGCAACGATTGAAAAGACAGATGCAGAGAAGAAACAGGTTGAGATCAACACGCTTCTTTCTCTTCAGTCCGTCATTGGTGATGAACAGGTTATTCAGATGATCTGTGATGTTCTGGACATTGATTATGATGATATCAAAGATCAGATTCCGAAGGATGATCCTTATGCAGATTTAGAATCACAGTTAGGCGGTGAAGGCAATGGCATTGAACAACCGAATGAAGGAAGTCCAGAAAGCGGCGCTGAGTGATGAAAAGCACACCATTCAGCTACTTCAGCGGATATATGAACAAGCCGCCAAGGATACAGAAGCCAAGATTGCCGCATTGAACGCACGGACAGACCTACAGAATATCCAGTCCATTGTTTACCAGAAACAGTATCAGGAAGCGTTGAAGAAACAGCTTGATGGGATTATCAATGATCTGCATACACAATCATTCACAACGGTTTCTGAATATCTTGGAAAATCTTATGAACATGGATTTTATGGCACCCTTTATGATTTACACGGTCAGGGGGTGCCATTTCTGTTTCCGATTCGTCAGGATGAAGTTGTAAAAGCCCTGAACAATGATTATTCCAACATTGCCAAGACACAGCGCGGCAAGGATATCTATAAGCGCATGGGCGAAAATACAGATTACCTGAAAAAGGCAGTCCGTGCGGAAGTATCACGGGGTATTGTAAACGGTTCTTCTTGGCTGGATATGGCAAGTCACGTGGCAAAGGGAATGAACAGCCCGTTCAACCGGGCAATGAAGCGGGCGTTCCTGATAACCCGCACAGAGGGGCACAGAATTCAGAATCAGGCAACCGTGGATGTGCAGAAACGTGCAAAGGGCTTGGGTGCTGACATTGTGAAACAATGGGATGCTACGTTGGATGCCAATACAAGGCCATGGCATGCTGAAGCTGACGGACAAATTCGGGAAATTGATGAGGAATTTGATGTTGGCGGCGAAAAGATGAAAGCGCCAGGAATCGGTGGTTCCGCACGGAATGTGTGTAATTGCCGGTGCGTACTTCTTCAGCGTGCAAAATGGGCGCTGAACAAGAATGAAACAAAGTATCTTGGTGATGTGTCCAGTATGACGGATAAGCAAAAAGAAGATATTGCCAAAAAACTTGGTGTCAATGTGGATGAGTTGCCAAAAATTTCAAAATCAATTGTTCCGATTCATGCAACAGATTATAATGAATTTAAAGAGAAGGCGCAAAACGTCCCAATACAGAAAATTATTGACGATTTTGTAAATGGTAAATCAACTGACCGCAAGGCATTGGGCGAACGCATATTGAAAGAATATGGTGTTGATGGTGTCCCGGTAAACATCAAGGATATGGCCGATTATGGATATTGCAGTATTCGTATTCAGAATGGAAAACTTACTGTTACGGATTATAACTTGAATGCCCGTGACAAACGAAGTATTCCATATCAGATTAAAACGGCCTTTCATGAAGCTTATCATGCAAGCGGTAATGGATTTTCAACCGACATTGATTCTATGGATCAAAGTCGTTGGCTGGATTTGGAAGAAACATTTGCAGAAAGTTCGGCACACTACATGGTTTCGCAATACGGTATTACAGAACTAGCACCTTCTTATCCTGACAAACTTGTGAAGATGCTTCCAAGGTTGAAGAAACTTCCTGAGTTCAAAGGATGCAAAACTATCGCAGACTTTGGAAAGGTAGCACAAGAAGCCCGTCAGAACGGTGGGGGATCGGTTTGGAAAGATATGTCACAACGGGCAATGCGAAAAAAATTTGATTTTGCCGCATATACAAAACAATATTTTCAAACCATCAGAAAAGATATTCCCGGTATGGTTGATAAGATACTTGAAAACATGCCTGAATCTAAACAATATCGCAAAGATATGATAGATGATTTAACAAAAGCTATGGATAATGTTGATACATACGGTTTTCCGCTTGGTGATAATCAATCACTCATGCTGAATAATGCGGTTGCTGTTGAAATGGGGAAAATGGGGGTATTGTAAATGATACGTTATATTCCTGATGAATTGTTCGTAGATTTGAAGAACAAAGAAAAAGTGAAGAAAATCCTTAATGACATTCCCGACACAAGTTTGAGGATTCCCGGAATCAAAACTATTGAGGATGGGATCAGGGAAATTAAAGAACTGGGTGAAACCAAGGTTGCAAATTTCCTTGGCCACAGGTGAGGAAAGCACGGTCAAACAGCCGTGCTTTTCTTATGCCTTAACAAGTTATCAAGGAATTGCTGAAAACGCCTGTATGACCGTTATATGAGGTCAGAGAGGGGGTTCTACATGTGCATGAGAAGCGCAGAAAGGCGGTGATCCAGCTTATCTTCCAGCCATGGGTTAAATGGCATGGGAAGGCCACACTTCACGGTGTGGTCTTTTCTTTTGTCCGATAAAGGGTGATGACGTTTAAAAGCACCCCGAAATAACCGCCGGTCACAGCGGATATACAAAATGTGATTGGTTCCCGGTAGACACCGGATATAAAAACAGCAATCAAAAGAAAGGAAAACAATTATGAATCTTGAATTTCTGAAGGCAATCTTAGGTGATGATCTGTTCAATCAGTTTGTTGAAAAGTTGAACGCTTACAACGGCGATGAAGCCAATAAGGACAAGCAGATCAAGCTTGCAAACCTGACAGATGGCGGCTATGTGTCCAAGGATAAATACACAGACCTTGAAACGACACTGACCGGCAAGCAGTCAGAACTGGAAAAGGCAAATGGACTGATTGAAGAACTGAAGAAGGGTGCCGGAAAAGACACAGAACTTCAGCAGAAAATCAGCGGTTATGAAGCACAGGTTGCAGACCTTCAGGCCGAAAATAAACGCCTGAAAGCTGAAAACGCGCTGAAGTTTGCGCTGATTGAAGCCGGTGCAACAGATGTGGATTATGTGTTCTACAAGGCCAGTGAAAAGCTGAAGGCTGACGGTAAGACCATTGATCTTGGCGAAGATGGCAAGGTAAAGGGTATTGACGATCTGATTACCGGACTGAAGACGCAGCTTCCCAACCAGTTCAACGCTGGCAAGGATGGCGGTGACGGTGGCAAGGTCGTGGAACCGAATAACCTTCCACATGGTGACGGTGCAAAGACAGTTACCATTGATCAGTTCAGAAAGATGGGCTATCAGGAAAGATTGAACCTGAAGAAATCCAACCCTGAAGCATTCCACAAGCTTTCAGGCATGTAAACAAATATGAAAGAGAGGTAATAAGTTATGCCTAGAGTAGGTAATTTTGGCGGATTTGAATTTGATGAGGAAGTATTTTCCAGCATGATGCAGGAAGCGGATTTTTGGAGCAACCCGATTCTTGCTTCTGGTGTCGTTAGTGAGGATCAGACAATCATGAGCCTGATTGGTGATCACGGTAATGTGGCAACCATTCCGTTCTATAAGCCACTTTCCGTTTTTGACAGCGGAATGGATGCGCTGAACAACGATGGTCAGACCGACAATACACCGGTTCAGGTGTCCGGCGGCAAGCAGACTTGTATGCTGATCCAGCGGATGAAGGCATTCAAGGCACAGGATTTCACCAAAGAGCTGACCGGTGCTGACCCGATGACCAACATCAAATCCAAGATTCAGAACTACTACACACAGGTGTGGGAAAAGGAACTGATGAACATCATTGATGCGGTTCTTGGTGTTGCCGCCCTGAAATCCCACATTCATGACATCACAGCGGAGGGGGATGGTTCCATTCAGGATACTTCCCTGATTGATGCAGAACAGGTCGCACTTGGTGACAAGGCGGAAGGTCTGGGTCTTCTGGTGATGAATTCCAAGATTTATGCAAAGTACAAGAAACTTGGCATGGTGGACTATGACAAGTATACAGTTGGTCACGTTATTCAGACAGAAGTAACCCTTCCGCGCATCGGCGGTAAGATCCCGCTGGTGACTGATTACTATACTTCTGAAACAACCGGAACCAGTGATGCCAAGAAGACCGTCTATAAGACTTATCTTCTCGGTGAGGGTGCGTTCCTGTCTTGCGATAAGACGAACTATGAGAACCAGTACACCACGAACTATGACCCGGAGACTTCCGCTGGTGTCGAGAAGTTCTATACCAAGCAGGGTAAGGTTCTTCATCCGAATGGACTTTCCCTTGAGGTTGACAATATTGCCAAGGAATCCCCGGATTTTGCAGAACTTGGAAAGTCCGCGAACTATTCCCTGAAGTTCAATGCAAAGAACGTGAAGATTGGTGTCATGAAGTCCCTTGGCTAATTCGGGACTTGGAAGGGGTGAACCCGATGATTGTAAAAGTTGAAACATTAACTTCAATGGATGAATTCAGGGGTGTTGATTCAAACACCCTTGAACGAAAATTGAACAGCGTTGAACAGCTTATCCGGGCATACACCAACAATAATTTCCAGAATCGCGCCGTGAGGTTTGAAGCACGTTCAGAGGGTTCTAAGCTGATTGCTGCTGAAACCGTGTCACCTTTTCTGAAGGAAGGTGACACGGTTGAAATCAGCCAGTCAACCGTTAATAACGGCCTATACACTATAAAAAGTATTATGGGGGACAGTATTACAGTTGACCGTGATCTGTTTTCGGTTGATTACAATCTGGTGACGAAAGTAGAATATCCGGCTGATGTTCAAGAAGGCGTGATCAACCTTCTCCAGTGGGAAATTGAAAATCGCCAGAAGGTTGGAATCAAGCAAGAAACCCTTTCCAGACACTCCGTAACTTATTTTGATCAGGACGCAAACAATCAGGTGATGGGCTATCCGGTGGCCTTGCTTGGTTTCCTTGCGCCATATATCAAGGCAAGATTCTGAATGAAGATTGGCGGAAATATTACGGCAGCCATCCAGATTAAAACAAGCACAAAGAATGAATATGGTGAACGGGTGCCAAACTGGAAAGACATTAAGACTGTTAGAGGTTGGATTGATCTTTCTAACGGTACATCCGATTACCTGAATTACAATGCAAAGGTTCAGGATTCCACGCATATATTCATCTGTGACGTGTTTGATCTGGACAGCGTGACAGACCAGGACACCGGAAAAACGGTTGATGTCACCAAGGATAATGCCCGGATGCTGGTGAAGGGTAACCCATACGCCATACTGTTGATTGATAACCCTATGGAACTGAACCAGCAATTTGAAATCTATCTGAAATTCATGGAAGGCGGTGCATGATGGCTGATTTTGAATTCAAAGATAATAGCGCCGCTGTTAAAGGCGCGTTGAAGGAAGCAGCTATTGCCTTTCTGAACGAAGTCGGTGGTGAAGTCGCTTCCAGAACAAAGCAGAATTCAAGGCGTAAAACCGGAAAGACGGCTGGTTCATGGACGTATCAGGTGGATGAATCTGGGTACAAAGTAACCATTGGTTCAGGTGAAGAAAATGCCGTGTGGGAAGAACTGGGAACCGGTGAATATGCCGTGAATGGTGATGGGCGTAAAGGTTATTGGGTATTTGTAGAAGGCCAGTCAAAAGGCGGTGGCGGTGGAAAAACGCTTGATCTTGCCAGCGCGAAAAGGGCAATGGCGATGTTGCGCCGCAAAGGACTGAATGCCTACTACACCAAAGGCAAGCGTCCAAACAAAGCACTACAGCAAGCCGGTAACAGTGTTGCACCATTGGCACAGGCCGCCGCTGAAAAGGCATTTGGAAGGATTAACTGATTATGGAAGACGTGATTCAGTGGATTGCTTCACAGTTGGAATCAGCCGGTGTGCCATATGAATTTGAGGAATGGACAGATGTGATCAAATATCCGTATTTTGTCGGTGATTATGATGAATCCCCCGGAGCATATGAAGATGGGGTTTCTGATTCGTTCTTCAGGATCACAGGGTTCACACGTCACACATGGGCTGAACTGTATGCGGTCGATAAGAAATTAAAACAGATGTTCCCCCGGACTACGGGGAAGACGGCGATTCTTGGCGATGGTTCAGGAATTGCCGTTTTTTATGATTCTTCTGCACCGGAACCAACCGGAGAAGAAGGATTGAAGAAACTTGAAATCAGATTACAAATAAAATTTTGGAAAGTGGGGTAAATTATGGCTGATTATGCTGAAATTAAATCTTCAGGCATTACCGACAAGACACCCGGCAACATCCTTCTTGGTGCCGGTACGATTCACAAGGGGCTGAAGTATGATGCACAGAAGAAGGCGTGGAATTTTGCGGAATCCCTGATTGGTGCAACATCCGGCGGAAACAAGTTTTCGATCAAGCCTGAAATCAAGCAGATTGAAGTTGATGGTGCGTGGGTTCCGGTCAAACAGTTTGACATTAAACAGGGCGGCACGGCAGAAATGGAAATCAACCTGATTGAGCTTTCGCCGGATATCCTGAAAGCCGTTGTCATTGGCCAGGAAAACACACAGGGTGCGCCGGAAGGATACACGCTGATTGAGGATAAGTCCAAGATTGAATCCGGTGATTATCTGGATAATATCGCGTTTATTGGTAAGCGTCTTGATGGTGTCCCGATTGTGGTTGTTCTGGACAACGCGCTTTGCACTTCCGGACTGGAAGTTGAGGGAAAGAACAAGGATGCCAGTGTCACAAAGTACACATTTGCATCCAGACAGGACATTGGCGGTGATCTGACCACCATTCCGTATCACATTTATTTTCCAAAAACAGCATAAATATTCAGACACATAGCAACGGATCAGCTGCATTAAAGCAATAATTGTCTGAATATTAGAAAGGAATGAACCATGAAAGTAAAGGTGGTTGAATCCTTCCATGATATCCACGGCGGTGAACTTCATCGCCGTGGTTCATTTTTGGAAGTGACAGACGAACGATATCACGAAATCGTAAAGTCTGGTAATTATGTTGTCCCTGTTGATGACAAATCAAAAGACGAACAGAAGAAAGGATAAATTAACCAATGGCTGAATTCACAAGTTTTACTAATGACACGTTACCGGTAAGACCGGTGGCACCGGCACAGAATATGGCAACACCTGTAATTGAAAATGTTCAGACTGACACCATGCAGAGTACAGTCACACAGAATCCAGTTGCTCAGAATGCCGTTGGACAGGTTCCTGAACCGGTTCAGGAGACAAAGCCCTACACACTTAGAACACTGTGTGCTGATGATCTGTTCCCAATGGCAAGAATCATTTCCAAGATTGGGATTGATCGCTTCCGCGATGCCTTCAACCAGAACGACATTAAAGCCCTTATCAAGTCCCTGAACAAGCAGGAAGGGGCTGATGATAGCGACAACGCGCCGGTTTCGGATGACGTTGTGACTTCCGTTGGTATGTCGGTAGTGCTGTCTATGACACAGGTTGTACTTTCGCACATTTCTGATTGCCGAACGGATATCTACACATTCCTTGGTGGCGTATCCGGTATGAAGCCGGAAGCAATTGCAACGCTTCCAATTGAGGTTTTTGCTGAAATGGTTGTTGATGTCATTCAGAAGCCTGAATTTGAAAATTTTATCAAGGTTGTTTCAAAGTTGCTCAAATAACAGAACTGGAATTTGCAGACCTGATTTATCACAGGTATGCAAGCCCTACAACGCTGTTAAATGAGGTAATCGCCGCCGGGCAATTACCAGAATTCATTGATCTGGTAATCAAAAAGCGTGAAGAAGAAAGGGATTGGGAATATTACCTTCATCGAATTTTTGATAAATCATTCAACGATTTTGTGAATGAAATGGAGACAGAAACGCAAACCCGGCAGACGTTTGACGTTGAAACAACACTTCAGGATTCCATAAGTATGATGACAGACTTCAGCCCTGAAGAATGAGGGGTAAATAATGGAATTATTTAAGATATTCGGTACATTAGCCCTGATGGGTGCTGATAATGTCAACAAACAACTGGATGATGTAACCGGAAAGGCGAATAACACACAAGATAAATTTTCTTCCGCTTGTAAAAAGATAGGAACAGCCCTTGCGGGGGCATTCACGGCAGATAAGGTTATACAGTTTGGTAAAGATGTCGTCACAACGGCTGGACAGTCGGAAGCGTCATTTGCCAAGGTTACAACCCTTCTGGATACAAGTAAAGTCAATACAGATGCATATTATGCCAGTGTGAAGAAAGGGGCAAATGAAAGCCATATTTCTGTGTCCGATTTTTCAGAAGCACTATATCAGGCGTTGTCCGCTTCCGTGGATGCCGGACATGCTGTTGACTTTACAACAAAGGCCGTTGAACTATCCAAGGCCGGTTTTACATCAGCGGCAACCGCCGTGGATGTCATGACCACGGCAATCAACGCTTATGGGCTATCGGCGGATGACGCTGACCATATCAGTGATAACCTGATTACCACACAGAATTTAGGTAAAACAACAGTTGATGAACTTGCCGCCAGTATGGGTAAGGTCATTCCTACGGCTTCCGCCTATGGAGTGAACATTGACAACTTGTGTTCTTCCTATGCGATCATGACAAAATCCGGTATCGCAACGGCTGAATCCACCACATACCTGAAAGGTATGTTGAATGAGTTAGGCAAGGAAGGAAGCACAGTATCTGACACCCTGAAAGACAAGACCGGAAAGAGTTTCGCGGAATGCATGAATTCCGGTATGTCCCTTGGCGATGTTCTTCAGATTTTGTCCGATTCCGTAGATGGCGATACAACGGCATTTGCGAACCTATGGCAAAGTCAGGAAGCTGGAACTGGTGCGCTTGCGCTTGTGAATGCTGGTTCAAAAGAATTCAATTCTACGTTGAACCAGATGCAGAACAATGCCGGAACAACCGCTTCCGCCTATGAAAAAATTGAAGGCACGATGGAAGCCAAGACGGAAGCATTGAAAGCCAAGTTCAGCAATCTGAAATCTGAGCTTGGTGAAAAGCTGATTCCGGTCGTTGGCAAGGTCGTTGATGCACTTAGTAACAAGGTAATTCCGGCGATTGAAAAGGCCGGACAGTGGGTTGAAAAGCACAAAACCCTTGTTGAATCCCTTGTCGCCGGTGTACTTGCGGCGGTTGGGGCTTACACGGCATTCAAGACAGCCCTTGCCATTCAAAGTGCATTACAAGCGGCGCATACTGCACTACTTGCAGTCAAGGGTGCAGAAGAAGGAATGACCACGGCACAGTTGCTACTAAATGCGGCAATGAACGCCAACCCCGTTGGAATCGTTGTTGTGGCTATCGGTGCACTTGTTGCGGCGTTTACATACCTTTGGAATACGTCAGAAGGATTCCGTAATTTCTGGAAAGGATTATGGGACGGCCTGAAGAATATCGTATCAACGGCGGTTGAAGGAATCAAAGGATTCTTTGGTGGTGTTGCTGATAGGTTCAAAGCAATGGGCGATTCTATCAAGGAACACGGCGGCGGAATCAAGGGAACGTTTACAGCCCTTGGGGATCATCTCAAAGATTCCTTTAGCAAAGGATTTGAAGCAGCCAAGGGTTCAACAGACAACTTCTTTACGGATTTGCAAGTGTCATATGAGGAAGGCGGTGGCGGTCTTAGCGGCGTTGTTGAAGCCATTATGGATAAGCAGAATGACCTTATCCGTGGAGCATTTACAACAATCGGAAACCTGTTTGGTGTAAATCTGGACGGGATTGCTGATAAGATTATTTCCTTCCGGCAAAACGTCCGTGACAAGGTTGTTGACCTGATCTATAACATTCAGAATGCGGTTGTGGACTTCTTCAGCGGTATAGGTGAAAAGATAAGCGGGTTCTTCAACGATGTAATTACGGCAGTTGGGAATTTCTTTAGTCCTGTAATTGACGCGATCAGTACCGCATGGGAAACAATTAAGAATGTGGTTCAGGTCGGGATCATGTTCATCAAGGAATTGCTGTCGGCGGCAGTACAGATTTTACTGATCCCGTGGCAATTTATATGGCAGAATTTTGGTGATGAGATCACAGCGGCGTGGGAAACCATTAAGTCCATTGTATCAACCGCACTGAATGCCATCAAAACGACAATATCCACGGTCTGGAATGCGATCAAGGCGGTCATGGAACCGATTCTAAACGCCATAAAAACGGCAGTTGAAACGGCGTGGAATGCCATTAAGAGTGTAACCACAACTGTATTCAATGCGGTGAAATCGGTATCTGAAACAGTTTGGAATGGGATAAAATCAGTCATTACAACGGTTGCAGACGCTATTAAGTCGGTAATTACATCCGTGTGGAATGCCATTAAATCGGTTACAACCACGGTATGGAATGCAATTAAGTCCATCATGACAACCGTGGTGAATGGTATCAAGTCGGTTGTAACATCTGTATTCAATGCCGTTAAAAGCACGGTAACAAGTATCTGGAATGGCATTAAGTCCACTACTACATCCGTGTGGAATGCCGTAAAAACAGCCGTATCAACGCCGGTAAACGCGATTAGATCGACAGTCACCAGTGTTTTTAATTCGGTAAGGTCAACGGTTTCAAGCGTGTTCAACAGTATTCGGTCAACCGCTACATCTGTATGGAACGGCATTAAGTCAGCGATTACCAGACCTGTTGAAGCCGCGCGGGATGCGGTAGGAAATGCAATTCAGCGGATGCGGTCATTCTTCCACTTTTCGTGGTCGTTGCCGCACTTGGCACTTCCGCACCTGTCCATAAGCGGACACTTTTCTATCAATCCGCCGTCTGTGCCGCATTTCGGCATTAGCTGGTATAAGAAGGCTATGGAGCAACCGTATTTATTTACACAGCCAACCATATTTGGCATGAATCCGGCAACCGGACAGGCAAAGGGTGCCGGTGAAGCCGGTGATGAAATGATGTACGGCAAAACCAACTTGATGAATGATATCAGAACAGCGGTAGCGGCTGAAAACAATGATGTAGTTCAAAAGGTAAATGAAATGTTCAACAGGCTATTGAACATCCTTGAACAGTATTTCCCGGAATTTGCAAACCTGAAAATGGTGCTTGATTCTGGTGCCCTTGTTGGAGAACTTGCCCCGGCGATGGATGAAGAAATTGGAGACATTATCAGAAAAAAGGAAAGGGGTGCTAATTGGTGATTGGTATAAAATTTGGAATCAAACATTCGTACCGTGATTTTGGTATGTACCTGACCAAAAAAGAAATATCCCTTCCAAAGGCAAAAACAGAAAAGGTCAGTGTCACCGGAAGGGATGGTGACATTGATCTGACTGAAGCTCTCGGTGATAACGTCCGGTTTGAAAACCGGACGTTAAAATTTACATTCACAACCGTGGATTACAAGAAATGGGCACAGTCATTATCAGCCGTGGCAAATTATTTACACGGGCAAAAAATGCAAATCATCATGGACGCAGACCCGCAATATTACTATTACGGTCGGTGTTCCATTAATGAATTTGAAACCAATAAGGCAACCGGAAAGATTGTCATTGAATGTGACGTTGAACCATACAAAATTGAAGTAAATGGCCCATATGAACCTTGGCAATGGGATCCATTTAGTTTTGTTGATGGTGTAATCCGTGATTCGGAAATCACGGTTGCCACATCTGCAACGGTAAATCTGATTAACAAACGAAAAATCGTATCCCCCACCTTTATTTGTTCCAAGGCAATGAGCGTCACGTTTGAGGGAACTACGTACAATCTGACAAGCGGGGAAAACAAGGTTCTGGATATCCGGCTTCAGGAAGGTGATAATCCGGTTGTGTTCAAATGTTCAGGAACAGGGACGGTAAAGATCAGGTATAAAGGGGGTTCATTGTAATGTATAGGGTAACTTGTGACAATGTGACTCTTTACGATACACGTGATGAAGATTTGGTTCTTATTGATCCAAAAGTTACGTTGGAATTAAATAGTCCGGGTTCGTTCACGTGCAAGATTCCGCCCACACACCCATACTACAACGTCCCACAAAAGATGTTGTCCCGTGTGACAGTTTATCAAGACAGCGAAATCCTGTTCAAAGGCCGTATCACAAAAGATGATGCAGACTATTACAACAGGAAAGAATTGTACTGTGAAGGTGAATTGGCGTTCCTGAACGACACGGTTCAGCGCCCGGCAGAATACCACGATCTGACCCCAAGGGAATATTTTGCAAAAATCGTGGAAATTCACAACAGCCAGGTGGAAGCCGATAAACAGTTTGAAGTTGGCATGGTAACTGTGACCAATTCTACAGATAACGTTTACCGGTATACCAACTGGGAAAGTTCCCTGAAAACAATCAAGGAAGATTTGATTGATGATATGGGCGGATATATCCGTGTCAGGAATGCAGACGGTCACAGATATCTGGATTATGTCAAAGATTACGGAGTTATCAATCAGCAAGTCATTGAATTCGGTGAGAATCTTCTGGATTTCACCCGTGGAATAGACATGACAGATATTGCAACAGTTGTTGTTCCGCTGGGGAACCGTCTGGAAGAATCATCAATCCCGGCACTAGAAGAACGGCTGACGATTAAATCTGTCAACGGTGGGAAAGACTATATTGTAAATCAGGATGCAGTGAAGAAATACGGATGGATTGTAAAAGTGGTCACGTGGGATGATGTGACCACACCTGAACGCCTGAAATCGCATGGTGAAAAATGGTTAACGGATGAACAGTTTGAGAACATGACGATTGAAGCCAAGGCCGTTGATCTTCACTATGTGGATGATACAAAACAGGCTATCAGGTTGGGTGATCAGGTGCGTATTGTGTCAGAACCGCATGGACTGGATAAATATTTCCCGCTAACAAAAATGACTATATCGCTGAATCAGCTATCACAGAATACACTGACATTCAATGGAACTGTGAAGACCAGCGTTTCCACCAAAACAAACGCCATTTCCCAAAGCTTAAAAACACAGATTGAGGAACTACCAACAAAAAATGCCGTTGTTGCTGATGCAATTAAACAGGCAACTGCCCTAATAACCGCCGCAACACATGGGTATGTAACCATTGCAGATGATGCGAGTGAACTATTTATTTGCAATGATCCAGACTATACCAAGGCAACCAAAGTGTGGCGCTGGAATCTGAATGGCCTTGGCTACAGTTCAACAGGGTACAAAGGGAATTATGAAACTGCAATTACCATGGATGGACAGATTCTTGGTGATCGCATCGTTGGGAATTCTGTAGATGCATCAAAACTGACCGTTGATTACAAAACATCTGTTACCAAGGAAATTGCAAGCAAGGCGCAGGAAGCACAACGGAATTCTGAAGAATATGCCGACAATCAACTGAAAAACTACTATACCAAGGCAGAGGTTCAGACAAGTATCCAGAACACTAAAGATTCTATTTTACTTTCAGCAAAGGAAACTGCCACACAGTATGTTGATAACAGACTTGAAAATTATTCAACATCTGCACAGATTAAAGTCAAAACAGATTCAATTGAATCAGAAGTTAATAAAAAATTGAATAGTTCTGAGTTGTCAACTAAGATTCAGCAAAATTCCTATGCGGTAAAAATCGCATGGAATAACATCAGTAAATATATTCAGTTTGAATCAGGTGAATTAAGGATTTATGACAGTGCAGTATTTTCATCACAGAAGTTGGTTTCAAAATTCAATTACAATGGTTGTCATTTTTATAGAAATGATTACTATGTTGGGAAAATTGGTACTAATGAATTACAAAGTGATTCATCTAAAAAAGGTTTAAATTTTGACCTTGAAAGTAATGGTGCGTATATGACATGGGCATCTAAAGATTCATACTCAGCTTCAATTTATACAATGAAATGGACTTATGTTCAGAGGAATAAAGGTTGGGGCAATTACACATCAGGTGAACTTCATGCAGGATGTAATATTGACATGCATGGATGGACATTGAAAAATCCTTCATTTGAAGGTGGTGGAATCAATGGAACACTGAATTTTGTACAAATATTGAGTATGAAAAGTGATGGAACAATTGCATCATGGTCAAATGGTTGTAAGATGCAGTTTAAAAATGGAATCCTGATTTCAGGAACATGGAATGGATAAGGAAGGTGTTTAAATGGCAATTTATAGAACAATACCTGATGCAGAAAAAACAGAAAAAGAGAATCAACAATCAGAAATCATTTGCGCAAAGAAACAAAAAACATATACACAGGAAGAAGTTCTTGCAATGCTTGAACAAGTTCAGAAAGGGAAAATTGAAAAATGATGGGTGCAATCTTTGAAGAAGAAAAACCAAAACCATTGACATTAGAATTAGAAACTGCAAAAGCTATGGTCTTGACAGCAGTAAATAAAGCGAAACAGGAATGTGGGATTCCAAACTTTATCATGGAAGGTGTGATTGCTGACATTCATTCACAAATCACATCACAAGCTAAAGTTGAAATGATGAGTGACTTTAACTTATATCTTGATGAATTAAAGAAAGAAAAAGAACAGGATAAAGAAAAGGAAGGTGCTGAATAATGGCTAATATAAAGCAGTACACAGACCAGATTGCAAATGCCGTATATGGTGAAGAAGTCAGGGGTTCAATCATCAACGCGCTGAACAAGGTCAATGATGATAACAATTCCTACGCACAGATTAAGTCCGATGTGGTAGCCGCAAAGGACGATGTATCAACACAGGTTGCCGCATTTGATCAAAAAGTTGCCAATGCACAGAGTGCAACCACGGCACTGACCAATGCCACGAATACGGCAAACGCGACAAAGAAAAACCTTGATGCGTCAGTGTCAGCGGCGAATACGGCAAAAACAAATGTGGATTCTTCCACATCAGCCGCCAATACAGCAAAGTCCAATGTTGATGCCGCTGTCAGTACGGCAAATCAGACAATTACGAACTCGAACACGGCGAAAAGCAATCTGGATGCCAGTATCAAAAACGCATCAACAGCACAGTCCAATCTTCAGGGTGTAATCAACACAGCAAACGCCACGAATACAACCCTGAAGGATACGACAGCCACAGCTTCCACAGTCAACAGCAATCTGAATGGAACTATTTCTGCCGCCAGCACAGCGAAGACCAATCTTCAGGGAACAATCAATAATTCTGATACGGCGAGATCAAGCCTGTCAGGCGTGATTGCACAGTCAACAGATTCACAGAAAAATCTGAATTCCGCTGTAAGTGTAGCAAACGATGCCCTACAGTCATTATCATCGGAAAATGCGTCAGCGAAATCTAACGTTGAAGAATTGCGCGGTGAGAATTTCAATAGCCAGGAAATCTTATCTGGTGTTGCAGACTTACGGGCATATCTTGGGTTGTATGATTCTGATGTGGTTGGGGTTCAGGTCGATTATAAAAACAAAACTTATAAACGCCTTGGCGCGGCAAGCGGATTGAATGGCGGTTCTGATTTTGACCAGTTCCCCATGTTTGGCGGTCGTAAGCGGTGCAACGTGGCAAATGATGGAACAATCAATGCATGGTACGGCGACAGCGCGTATAAAGAAGACGGTTCCAATGGTCAGGTAATGGTCTATCAGCCAGCGTTTTGGTATCTGGTCGCACCCGTTGAATATGAAAAACAGGCAACCGGCGTTGGCTATCATCTCAGAAAAGCCAATTACTATGTGTCTGGTAAAGCACGTGCTGGATTCAGGTTACATCCGGCCTTCTTTGATGCAAGTGGGAATGAGGTTGATCACATTTTCTTCAGCGCATTCCGTGGTTCCATCTATGATACATCTGCAAAATCCTACATCAAAGACGATGCACAGGTTTGTGATGCAGGTACAGACCTGTTTTGTTCCATTGCGGGTGTAAAACCGGCATCAGGATATAACCAGAATTTGACAAGAACATCTATTGAGCAGATGGCGCAGAACAGGGGCGCAGGGTGGCACGGTGATACCATCAAGGCAACATCTGCCAACCAGCTTCTCATGCTGATCGAATATGCCGGAAATCTTCAGACAGCCATTGAACTTGGGGTTGTCAATATTCCATGGACTGGGCTAGCCGGTGACGATACATCTTCATACGCAGTAAATACCGGCGGAACATCCGCCCTTGGAAATGCAACCGGACATGCCGATAGTTCCACGCAACAGATCAGCGGGCAGACCCTTACCAATACCACGAATGGCAATCGGTCAATATCTTATCGTGGCATGGAAGACCCGTGGGGAAATATGTGGGATTATGTTTATGGCCTGAATTTTTACTACGAATCTGGAAAGCCGTTTTTGGGCTATGTTTGCAAGGATTTTAATTTCGCTGAATCAAAGCAAACGGACAACTATGAAAGCATTGGTTTCACGCTTCCTTCAGAAAATGGCTACATCTCAGCCATGGGATATTCCACAAAGTTTGATTGGTTGTTCTTACCTTCTGAAGTCAAGGGAGACAGCGCCCTTCCCATTGGTGATTACTACTATCAGAACAATACGTGGAACGGCTACAGAATTGCCCTGTTGGGCGGTGGTTGGGCCTATGGCGTTTATGCCGGCGGGTTCTGTTGGGATGTGAGTAATGGTGTCGGCAATCGTTATCGGAGTATCGGCAGTCGGCTCGTGTATGTCCCAACAGCGAAAGCATAACTAAAAAATATAGGTTAGACACAGGTGATTGCACGAAAAATTCAATTAATTGCCCTATTAGGCAGTAATTGGAACAATGGCGTTAATGCCAGCAGGTTCTATTGGAATGTGAATAATGGTGTCAGCAATCGGAATCGGAATATCAGCAGTCAGCTCGAATATGCGCGGTGAATTCAGCCAGCCCACGGGTTTATAGCCCAAGGGTTGGCTGTTTCATATAAATCAAATGTGTGAGTGTCTAACCTTGCCACTTGGCAAAACATCTAAATTCTGTCAGTGCTGGGTCGTTTTGACAGATGCCTGTTTACGGAATGTGAATAGGTAAGACCCGGATTGTATTAGTAGGTTTAAAATCGAACGTTCAGTTGCACGCATACAAAAACAATGGAAGCATAAGGAATGAAGCGACACGGTAACTTGTTTGAAAAAGTTTGCAGTATTGAAAATTTACGGCAAGCGCATAAAAACGCAAAGAAAGGAAAAGGATGGTACAAGGAAGTTAAGGAAATTGAAAAAGACCCTGATAAATATCTGTATGAACTTCAAACCATGCTGAAAAATCACACCTTTCGCACATCACCATATGAAGTGTTTTACAAGCAGGAAGGTAAGAAACAACGAAAGATTTATAAATTGCCATATTATCCAGACAGAATTGCACAATGGGCTATTCTTCAGGTGATTGAACCGTATATCATCAAGAATTTAATTGCTGATACGTACAGCGCCATTCCGAAACGTGGGATTCACATGGGACTGAAAAAAGGTTCAACATGCCATGAAATATCACCCGGATGAATGCCAATATTGCCTGAAGATAGATGCCAGGCACTATTACCAAAATATCAATCACGGAATTATGAAAGAAAAGTTCCGGAGGTTGTTCAAGGATAAAGATGTTCTGGAATTGCTGGATGAAATCATTGATTCCATCAACACAATTGATGAAGAAGATGTTGCTGAAATTCAGCTTGCCGGTGAAGATTATGACCCGGAAACCGGCATTCCGATTGGCAATTATCTTTCACAGTATTGCGGAAATTATTACTTTTCCGCATTCGATCACTGGATCAAGGAACAAAAGCATGTGAAGTTCTACTTCCGATACATGGATGACATTGTGATTTTTGGAAGCACAAAAGAAGAACTTCACAAGTTGCTGGAAGAGATCAACAGTTACTTTCACGATTGCATGAAGCTTAGAATTAAACAGAATTATCAGATATTTCCATCTTACATCCGTGGCGTTGATTTTCTTGGATATCGTGTGTTTGGTGATTACACCCTGTTGCGGAAAACCACTTGCACGGCGATGAAACGGAAGCTGACAAGAATTAGAAAGAAGTGTGATCAAGGCAACATGATGAATCATTCAGAGTGGTGTTCTATCAATTCTTACCGTGGATGGACAGATTATTGTGACAGTTTCCGATTGTGCCTGAAATACTATGAACCAGTCAAACCTTATGCAACCAATTATTATGAAACAGTAGTAAAAGCAAAAGAAAGGAAAGCAGCATGAGAGATTTAGGAATTGTGCAAAGCACAGAAAGACCGTCTGATGTTGATATCAGGGAAACCAAGGTTTTTGTGGCGTCTGATGTCAAAGAAGTACATGAGAAAAAGACTGACGAACAGCCCGGTTTTGATGGGTATTCCTACAACCTGAAAGAGTACGACAAAGACGAATATATTAAGTCTATTCAGGCAAAGAATGCAGAGTTGGAAGATGAAACCACGCAGGTTCAGGTGGCGCTTACAGAAGTTTATGAAATGATTGGGGGCTGATGATCATGGCTGAAGTTTATGCAAGCTTAATTATTAAGGGTATCAAGCAGATTGAACAGGTTCCTGAAAAAATCCGTGATGAAGTGAAACAAATTCTGGTTGATCGTGGATATAAGGAATTAACTGAACAGGGGTGATTCCCATGATTGGGTTCATCATACATATTAAATATCAATATAGAAAGGTGGTGGAAACTATGGCTGTAATTTATGCGACTCTGATTGTCAAAGGTATCAAGACAATCAATGATGTTCCGGCAAGAATCAGGGATAAAGTGAAGCAGGTTCTGATTGATCTTGACCTTCCTGAACTTGCTGAAGATGCCACAGACAAAGCCTAAATCATTTAGGCGAACAACTAACCACATGACACAAGAAAGCCGCCATATGACCGTTACATGAGGTCAGGCGGCTATTTTTGTGCCACCAGCAGAAAGGATGTTGAAGTGATTGATCCATCGTTTTGGGTAGCGCTTGCGGCGCTGATTGTTTCTATTGTTTTTGGGATCATCACAGCCACACGAAACGGAAGCGTTGATGTGAAGGCTGAAATTGATGAAGCCAAAAAAGAAGCCGCTTCAAGTGCAAAAATTGAAACAGCATTGAATTCTATTCAGTCGGACACACGTGACATTAAAGCAGATCAGAAAGGGGTTCGCGATGACCTAAATACCATGAACCAAAGGCTTGTCAAAGTCGAAGAAAGTCTTAAATCCGCATGGATGCGAATTGATGAAATCAAAGGGGGCGATAAAAATGATTAACTGGAAGGTCAGAATCAAAAATGTGCATTTTTGGGAGACATTTATCCCGGCACTGGTCATTGCCATTCAGATGATTGCGGCAGTATTCGGGTATCAGATTGATTTATCTGAACTGTCAGGGAAAATTGTGGCTGCCGTGGATGCAGTGTTTGCCGTGCTTGCCATCATGGGCGTTGTGAATGATCCCACGACAAAGGGATTGTCAGATTCTACACAGGCACTTACGTATACCGAACCGAAGAAATAACATAAACACCGGTGGGATCATAAAAACGTGATCCCGCCATTTTTTTGAAAGTAAGGTGACAAAAAATGACACATCAGGAATTTATTGAAGCCGTGGCAAAAGGTGTGAAAAAATATGCCCCAGCATACGGAATTGAGGTTCATTCACCCATCATTGCACAGGCTATTCTTGAATCCGGATGGGGCGAAAGCAAACTTGCCGCGACTTATCACAATTACTTTGGTTTGAAGTGCGGAACAAAGTGGAAAGGCAAATCTGTCAATCTGAATACCATGGAAGAATACACACCGGGAACGCTGACAAAAATCAGTGATAACTTCCGTGCATTTGATTCCATGGATGAAGGGATTAAAGGCTACTTTGAATTTATCCAGCTTGCCAGATATCAGAACTTAAAAGGGATCACAGACCCACGGAAATATCTTGAAATCATTGAGGCGGATGGATATGCAACTAGTAGCACATATGTAGAAAACAACATGCGGATTGTCAATCAGTACAATCTGACACAGTTCGATAATAAGGGGGTATCTGAAATGAGTTATTCGCGTTCGGAAGTCGTGAATCTTGTTAATTCGTGGGTTGGGAAAAATGAAGCTGATGGTTCCTATAAATCCATCATTGATCTGTACAACAGTAAGCCACCGTTCCCACGTAATACTAAAATGGAATATGGGTGGGCGTGGTGTGCATGCACGTGGTCAGCAATCGCAAAGGCGCTTGGATATACAGCAATCATGCCGGTTGAAATCAGTTGCTATTACCTGATCGAAGAAGCAAAGAAGATGGAATATTGGCAGGAATCGGATGGTTATGTTCCCAATATTGGCGATGCCGTTCTGTATGACTGGGACGACACGGGCGCAGGTGACAATACTGGTAATCCGGATCACGTTGGAACCGTTACCTATGTGAATAAGGATGCTGGTTATTTTGTAGTTACGGAAGGTAACGCAAGCAACATGGTCAAAAAGCGTACAGTTTCCATCAATGGGCGTTTCATTCGTGGATTCATCACACCACACTATGACAGCACCGGAACTGTCACAGAACCGGTACAGGGTGGTGGAAAGTCCGTTGACACGGTGGCGCATGAAGTCATTGCCGGTCAGTGGGGGAACGGATCAGCAAGGACAGCCAACCTGAGAGCAAAAGGGTATGACCCTGTTGCAGTACAGCACCGGGTAAATGAAATCCTGAATGGTTCCGCCGCAAAGCCGGAAGCGGTTACACCGAATCAGCCCACAGCAAATAAGGTGACAGCCACGGCCTATGCGTCAAAGTTTGATAAGTCTCTTGCCGGTACATATAAGACAAGCGCAAATCTGTACATCCGCAATGATGCCGGAACCAACAAGAAAGCCCTTGCCGTTATCCCGGCAGGAACACGGTGTAATTGCTATGGGTATTACACCCCGTTTAATGGTACAAACTGGTTACTGATTCAGGTGGATATTAACGGAACACAGTACACCGGATTTTCTTCAGCTCGGTATCTTGTCCGGTAATATTTGCCACCATTTTGCCACCAACTGAAATAGATAAGCGCAAGCGTGGCAAGGATTAAAACGTTGAACAATGCTACAAAACCGCATAAAATAAGCCTTCTTAGGACTTACAAGGCGTAATGTTCAACACCATTGATAACATCCTGATGTAAGTATATTTTCGCACAGTTTGAGCGGCAGGATATTCGCAATATTCAGGGAAACACCGGCCGAAGTTTGATTTCCGG
>OCTW011544827.1_pt1 | contig 24697 bp, 18 predicted proteins | sample 1539671 | NCBI WGS metagenome assembly OCTW01 (sample SAMN02144230, study PRJEB22623) | gut metagenome | biome: sheep rumen | host: Ovis aries | place: New Zealand | reverse complement strand
TGGGTGAGTTGGGAGTGTAAGCTACGCTCCAATACTTCCCAGCACGACTTTGGTGCCAGCGAAGTCCGCAGTTTCGTGGCCGAATAAAAGCGCATCATGTCTAAATTCGTTATCGAGGGAGGGCACAAGCTCTCCGGCAGCATTACCCCGCAGGGCGCCAAGAACGAGGCCCTGGAGGTGATCAGCGCCGTGCTGCTCACCGCCGAGCCTGTTACCATCAGCAACATCCCGGAGATTCTGGACGTGAAGAACCTCATGGAACTGTTGCAGAATATGGGCGTCAAAGTGACCCGCCTCGCCAAAGGCATGTACACCTTCCAGGCCGACGAAGTGGACACCGCCTACATCGAAACCGAGGAGTTTGTGGCCAAATGCGCCAAGCTCCGCGGTTCGGTGATGGTGGTGGGGCCGCTCCTGGCCCGCTTCGGCCACGCCTGGTTCGCCAAGCCGGGCGGCGACAAAATCGGCCGGCGCAGGGTGGACACCCACCTGGACGGAATGGTAAAGCTGGGCGCGGAAATGTCCTATGACCCTTCCCGCCGGGCGTTCCACCTCACGCAGGAAGGCCGCCTGACAGGCCGATACATGCTCCTGGACGAGGCTTCCGTCACCGGTACGGCCAACATCGTGATGGCCGCCGTGCTGGCCAAGGGCACCACCACCATCTACAACGCCGCCTGCGAACCGTACCTCCAGCAGCTGTGCAAGATGCTCAACCGCATGGGCGCCTTCATCGACGGCGTGGGATCCAACCTCCTGCGCATCCACGGCGTGGAAACCCTGCACGGCACCCTGCACAAGATTCTGCCGGACATGATCGAGGTGGGCTCCTTCATCGGCATGGCCGCCATCTGCCAGAGCAGCATCACCATCAAGGACGTCTCCTATTACGACCTGGGCATCATTCCCGACGCCTTCCGCCGCCTGGGCATCAAGCTGGAGCAGCAGGGAGACGACATCTACGTCCCTGCGCAGGAAAGCTACGAAATCGACTCCTTCCTGGACGGCTCCATCATGACCCTGGCCGACGCCCCCTGGCCCGGCCTCACCCCGGACCTCCTGTCCGTGATGCTGGTGGTGGCCACCCAGTGCAAGGGCAGCGTCCTCATCCACCAGAAGATGTTCGAAAGCCGCCTGTTCTTCGTGGACCGGCTCATCGACATGGGCGCCCAGATCATTCTCTGCGACCCGCACCGCGCAGTGGTCATCGGCCATGATCACCGGATCACCCTCAAGGCTTCCCGGCTGGTGTCCCCGGATATCCGCGCCGGTATCGCCATGCTGCTGGCCGCGATGAGCGCCAAGGGCACGTCCACCATCGACAACATCGAGCAGATCGACCGCGGTTACGAAGACATCGAAGGCCGCCTCAACGCCCTCGGTGCGCATATCACAAGAGCTTAGATGGACTACAGCAAATACTTTTCGGCCGATGTGCCCTCGTTCCTGCGTTCGCCTGTGCGGGAAATTTTCCGCAAGGTGGACCTTTCGGCCATTTGTTCCTTCGCCGGCGGCTATCCCGCTGCCGTCACCTTTCCCCTGGCCGACATCCCCGGCCTGGCAGAAAAAGTGCTGGGCCGATACGGAACCAAGGCCTTGCAATATGGTGCCACCCAGGGTGTTCCGGAGCTTCGCGAGGTGATTGCGAAGCGCTACGGCGTGCCCGTTTCGCAGGTGCAGATTACCACCTCTTCCCAGCAGGGGATCGACGTGTGTTCGCGGGTATTCCTGGACCCCGGCGACGTGGTGCTGGCCGAAAATCCTGTTTATCTGGGCGCCCTGCAAAGTTTCAGGGCCTACCGGGCCCGGGTGCAGGAGATTTCCGCCGTTTCGGCCCGTCATTCCGAGCATGCTTCCTGTCATTCTGAGCATAGCGAAGAATCTCCCGTCAAATTCATCTACGTGATTCCGGACTTCAACAATCCGTCGGGGAAGACGATGACCCTTCAGGAACGGCAGGAGATTGTGCGCATTGCCCGGGAGCTGGACTGCCTCATCGTGGAGGACAGCCCGTACCGTGAACTGCGCTACAGCGGAGAGCCGGTGACCACCATCCGGGAGCTGGCCCCGGAACGCACGCTGCAGTTGGGCAGCTTTTCCAAGATTTTTGCGCCCGGGTTCCGGCTGGGATGGATCATCGGCCCGGAAGAGCTGCTGGAACAGATTTATATCTGCAAACAGTGCCTGGACCTTTGCCCGCCGGTTTTTGACCAATACCTGGCGGCGGAATTCATGGGCTCGGGGATGCTGGATGCCAATTTGCAGAAAAGCATCGCGGAATATCGGCGGAGGCGCGACCTCATGGTCTCCCTGCTGGAAAAATATATGCCTGCGGGCGTATCCTGGACCGATCCGGAAGGTGGCCTGTTCCTCTGGCTCACCCTGCCGCCGGCCCTGGATACGGTGGCGTTGTACGACAAGGTCCTTTCTGCCGGCGTGGCATACGTGGCCGGCTCCTTCTTCTACACGGACGGCAGCCATCGCAACACCATGCGCCTGAACTTCTCCTTCGTCGATGAAGCCAAGATGGAGCCCGGCATCAAGCTCCTGGCAGCCCTGGTGCGCGAGGCCGCTGCTGACGCCGCTGCTGCCGACGCTGTCGCTGCTGCCGCTGCCGCTGCCGCCGGTGCTGTCGCTGACGCTGCCGCTGCCGACGCTGTTGCTGCCGCCGGTGCTGACGCTGCCGCTGCCGAGGGTGGCAGATAAGTGCCTAAAATACAGTTGTTTACACAAAATCCTCTGCACTTTTTGCGCAGAGAATTATACATAAGAGATTAAATGACAGAAAGTTACGTGCCACGGGTTTTTAAGTTCTCCGGAGCGGGGAACGATTTTATCGTGCTGGATGGCCGACGGGGGAGCATGGACCCCTTCCGGGAGGCGGACAGAATCGGCGCATTGTGCCGCGCGTACCATACGGACGGGCTCATGATTCTGACCCGCCCCGTCTCCGACCGGCCCGCTTCTCCGGATTTCGTGATGGAATTCTACAATCCCGACGGGTCCGGCGGCATGATGTGCGGCAACGGCGGTCGATGCATCGTGGCATTTGCCGATTACCTCGGCATCCGTCCGGCCGATGGTGCCATCTACCGTTTCCTCGCCCCCGACGGCGAACACACTGCGGAGATTTTGTCGCAGGAGATTCCCGGAGAAAAATGGACGGTTCGGCTGAAAATGATTGATGTTCACGGGATTATACCCATGAAGGACGGCTACTTTCTGAACACCGGCACCCGGCACTTCGTCAAGTTTGTGGCCGATGTGGCACCCTTGGACATGGAGGCCGATGCCAAGCCGCTCCGCTGGGACCCTGCCTTCCAGCCGGAAGGAGCCAACGTGAATTTCGTGGCGCAGGCTGCCGACGGCCTGCATGTGCGCACCTTCGAGAAAGGCGTGGAAGGCGAAACCCTTGCCTGCGGCACCGGCCTCACGGCGTCGGCCCTGGCCGCTTTCAAAGCCGGCATTCCCGCTGCCGGGCCGATTCCCGGTGAAGCCGGGGAGGATGGCGGGAACGAGCCTGCCGGGAATGGCGGGGCGCCGGGACCGGACATCTCCTATCGGCTGCAATGCCGCCGTGGCGACTGGCTGCAAGTGGACTTCCACCCCGGCCCGGAGGACCGTTTCACCGAAGTTTACCTCATCGGCCCCGCCGAACTGGTGGCCGTTAATCCGCTGTAGCACAGTTGTTTACATATAATCCTCTGCGCAAAAAGAGCAGAGGATTTTACAGAAGTAATTGATACAGAAACAGATAGAAATCACTATGAGAAACGCTATTTACGGCGCAGGGTCCCTGGGAACCATCCTGGGTGCCTATATTACCCGCAAAGGAGGCCGGATCGACCTCATCAACCGCAACGTAAAGCATGTGGAGGCCCTGCAGCAGCAGGGAGCCCATGTTACCGGTACAGTGGAGTTCATTCAGCCTGTCACCGCTTATACTCCGGACAAGATGACCGGGCTCTATGACATCATTTTCCTCCTCACCAAGCAGCAGCAGAATGCCGAGGTGGTCACTTTCCTCAAGGACTATCTGGCTCCGGACGGTGTCATCGTCACCCTGCAGAACGGCCTTCCGGAGCAGGGAATTGCCGATATCGTGGGTGAAGACCGGGTGCTGGGCTGCACGGTGGCCTGGGGGGCGACGATGATCGGCCCGGGGGTGTGCGAACTCACCAGTTCGCCGGACAGCCTTACCTTCTCGCTGGGCACCACCGCCCGGAAGCCGCACAAATATATGGACCAGGTGAAGGCCCTTCTGGAGCTGATGGGCCCCGTGACCGTGGAGCCCAATTTCGTGGGCACCCGCTGGAGCAAACTCCTCATCAACAGCGCTTTTTCCGGCATGAGCACGGTGCTGGGCTGCACCTTTGGCGAGGCGGCGGCCGACAAGACCTCCCGCAAAGTGGTGCTGGCCCTCATCAAGGAATGCATCGACGTGTGCCAAAAAGGCGGCATCAAAATCGAGCCCGTGCAGGGCAAGGACGCCGTGAAACTGCTGGACTACCACGGGCCCGTGAAGAAGGCCCTCTCGCTGCTGATCCTTCCCATCGCCATCAAAAAGCACGCAAAACTCAAGGCCAGCATGCTGCAGGACATCGAAAAGGGCAAGAAGACCGAGGTCGATGCCATCAACGGCGCCATTGCCGCCTATGGCCGTAGGATTGGTTTTCCTACGCCGATGAACGAAAAAGTCACCGCCATCATCCACCGCATCGAGGCCGGCGAACTCCGTCCCGGCTTCGAAAACCTCCGGCTCTTCGGCCAGGCCGGTTGACCATTCGCGTCTGATATCGGTGATGTAATCCCATTCAACCCGCAACAGAAGCCATCATGAAAAAACTGATACTCCTTTTCCTCCTCTTGCTGTGTCTGCAGGCTCATGCTCAGGTATTTATCTTGAACGACAGCATGTTCCAGAACCGCATGACTGAAATCAAGGCTACTGTGGTGGATTCGCTCACCAACGAGCCCGTGCCGTTTGCCTCCGTGTATGTGATTCCAGCCAAGGACACCACCATCACCAATTTCACGCTCACCAACGACAAGGGCGAGGCCAAACTGGACGACGTTCCGCTGGGCCAATATACCTTCCACGTGGAGATGATGGGGTACAAGCCCTTTGTGAAGGCTCGTTATTTCCGCGAACGGGTTTTCGAATTCGGCACTATCAGATTGCAGCAGGACGACCAGTACCTGCAGGCGGCCACTGTCACGGACGTGGGCAACCCCATCGTGGTGAAGAAGGATACGGTGGAATTCAACGCCTCCTCCTTCCGGGTAGGCTCCAACGCCATGCTCAAGGACCTTCTGCAGCGCATGCCCGGCATGGAAATTACGGACGACGGCAAGGTGAAGTTCAATGGGGAGGAGATTGACAAAATCACCATCGGCGGCCGCACCTTTTTCTTCAACGACCAGAGCACGGCGTTGAACAACCTGCCTGCGGCGGTGGTGGACAAAGTGCGGGTGATCGACCGCGACAGCGAGCAGACCCGCGCCACCGGCATCCAGGATGGCAAAAAGGAGAAAATCCTGGACGTGGGGCTCAAGAAGGAATACGAAAAAGGCTGGTTCGGCAATGTGGGCGTCAAGGGCGGGTCCACCGTGGCCGCCGCCAAGGCCGATGAACCCCTGCGGGACAATCGCGGCTTCCTGTACAGCGGGAACGCGCTGGTATCGGCCTACAACGAGAAAGACCAGCTGACGGTGGTGGGAAATGTGCAGAACGTGGCCGACGGGAACGGGGTAATCATCGTCTATGCCGATGACGGCCCTGACGCCATGGACCAGGGGCTTACGTCGGCCGCGCAATTGGCGGCGAATGCCAACACCAGTCGGATCAAGGACGTGGAGAGCACGGTGGCGGTGAATTACAAATACACCGATACGGACAGCGGAAGCAAATCGTACAGAACCACTTACCAGGATGCCGGCCCTCTGGTGAGCGAAAACGAGAGTACGGGCACTCGTTTTGGCCAGTCGGTGACGGCGGACCTTGAATTCAAAAAGGAGAAAGGGAAGGTCATCTTCTTCCTCTATCCCACTTTCCGCTATACGGATTCCTTCTCGCGAGGTGGCGGAAGCACCACCACGCGGCGGGAGGACGACTGGCTCAACACAAGCAGCAGCGCATCGTCCGGCCAGACCTTCAACCGCATGGGAAACCTGGGCTCCGGCATCACCTTCCGGGAACTGTGGGGCAAGAAGAACCGTTCCCTGCGTTTTGAATTATACACCAACTACTCTACCTCCAACGGAAACAGTTCGCAGCTTACCAGCCTGGAGCAGGCCTCCGGCACCGAAAAGCGGGAACTGGACTATGTGAGCCGGGGGAAAAGTTTCGGCATCAACGGCCTGGTCCGTTATACGGAGCCGCTGGGCGAAAAACTCAAACTTACCACCACGCTGTCCATGAATTACAGCGACTCCAACCGCCAGTCCGACGCATTTGACGCCGGGGGCTTCAATGCCTTCTATTCGTCCCTGAACCGGTCGCGTTTCATGACACCGGCCTTTGAACTCAACGGGCAATATCGGCTGACACAGGGCGGCTACCTCACCTTGGGCGCCCGGGTGCACGGAAGCCAGAACCGGTCTTTTTCCCAGACCTATGGCATCGGACAGACCACGGGTGAAGATGAATGGTATTGGTTTGTGTCGCCGGTACTGCGCTTCAACTACAACAAGGGCATGCATCGGATCAACCTTTCGGCCAACGGCAGCAGCGTACAGCCGCAGGCCAGCCGGATGCTCCCGGTGCTGAATGTGGGCAATGCTTCGCGGCTTTCCGTGGGCAACATTTACCTTCGGCCTTCCAGCAACTTGTCGTTCAATGCCGACTGGAACCGGAACGACCGCGAAAAGTTCTCAACATTAATGGTTTACCTCTTTGGTCAGCTGAATATCAGGCCCGTCGGGAACGCCCAGTGGTATGATGCCGGGGGCATCTTGTATTCCGTGCCGGCCAACATGAAAACACCCTCATTCTATGTGTCGGCCGTCGCCAATTTCACAACGCCGCTGGACCGCAAAAAGCAGTGGTCCCTTACCGTGAGCGGGGGTGCCCTGCTGCAGAATTACGCCTCTTTCCTGGCTACGGGCACCTTGCCGGGTCTGGACAAAGACAAGTTTGACTACACGGCTTTCATGGCCGATTTCTGGGGCACTGCCGAAGGAGACCGTTTCTACGGCGGACAGAGCGGCTTTTCCGAGAATATCACGCGGAATTTCTCCCCTAATGTCTCCGTCAATGTGCGTTATAACCGGGAGAAGTTCTCCTTCGGCGGCGGTGTCAGCGCTTCCGGCCGCATTGCCCGCAGCAGCCTGGTTTCCACCGTAAACATGAACACGCTGGATTTGGGGGTTTCCGTCCGCGGAACGTATGTCACGCCGCACGCCTTCGAACTGTCCACCGATGCGGGCTACACGATCTACCGGGGCTATGCCGCCGGCTACGACAGGCCGGAATTCCGCTGGAACGCCGAGGTGTCCAGGAATATCGGCGCTTTCACCCTGAGCCTCAAGGCCTTTGACATCCTGAACCAGACCCGTGGCCGCAGCCATGCCGTCACCGCCAATTATGAAGAAGATACCTATCGCCTGGTGATGGGCCGATACGTCCTTCTGGGCGTCAAATGGAACTTCGGCAAGATGAATGCCGCCCAGAGCCAGCGCGCCCGGCGTGTGGCGTGGGATATGGCCTGGTAAGGTCCTTCCCGCCTCTGTGGTGGTGGCTTGCTCTGGCTGCTCCGGTTTGCTCTGGCTTGCTCTGGCCGCCCGGGTGGCTGCTAACTATCTGATACACATGCGTTTATGTATAATCCTCTGCGCTTTTTGCGCAGAGGATTATACGTAATGTGCTCATAGTCAGGGAGATATCAGCCACCCGGCTGCGCCATTCAGAGGATCCTAAAAATCTACGGAATACTCCTAAAAAAATTAGGAGATAAGAAAAATTGTTGTATCTTTGCAGCAGAACCATCCAAAGCATATGAAACAGAAACTCACGGAAAAGGAGGAGATGCTCATGAACATTTTCTGGGCACACGGCAGCATGTTCATCAGGGACCTTATTGCATACATCCCGGAACCCAAGCCTCATTACAACACAGTGGCTACACTGGTCAAGTTCCTGGAAGAGAAGGATTTCCTGGAGCGGGAGCCCATGGCCAATTCTTTCCGGTACAAGGTGAAAACCACCGAAAAGCAATACCGTGGAGATACGGTATCGGAGGTGGTGGCCCGCTATTATGACAACTCCTACCTGAGCCTGGTATCGCAGTTTGTGGAGGAAGATAAAATGGACATCCAACAGTTGAAAGACCTCATTGCCAAAATCGAGAAAAAATGACTCCGTTCCTTTTATATATCGCGCGTGCGGGGCTCTATCTGGGCCTGTTCTACGCCTTTTACCTGCTCGTGATGCGCCGGACCACGTTTTTCGGCCTTAACCGGGCGCTTCTTCTGGCGGGCAGTTACCTTTGCCTGCTACTGCCGTTGATTCGGCTCAGAACCGTGACGGCTGCCGGTATCGCCCAGGAGGTTTCCGTGGTGGGCGCAGATTGGGATCCGCAGGCCGCTTTCCAAAGGTTTTTTCCCTGGTCGGAAGTCCTGCTGGCCCTCTATGTGTGCGGAGCTGTTGCCGCTTTGGCACTGTTTCTGGTATCGGCCTGGAAGGTGAATCGGCTGATCCGCCGCGGGGAAAAGACCGTTCTGGGAGATTGTACCCTGGTTTTGCTGGAAAATAACGTGCGCTCTTTCAGTTGGGGGCGAACGGTGGTGATGAGCCGGCAGGACTTAGAGCAGAACCCAGCCATCTTCACCCATGAGCGGATGCACGTACACTACAGACATACGCTGGACCTGCTCCTTTTCTCCCCCATTCAACTTCTTTTCTGGTGGAATCCGCTGGTGTGGATTATCCGGGAAGAACTTCGGCTCCTGCACGAATACCAGGCCGATGAGGGAGTTCTTCAAAAAGGCATCGATGCTACTCAATATCAATTACTTCTTGTGCGAAAAGCCGTGGGGGAACAGCGTTTCTCCCTGGCCAGCGGCTTCCAGCACGCAAAACTCAAAAATCGAATTGCCATGATGCTCAAACCCACAACTGCCGGTTGGATGCGCTGGTCGTATCTGGCCCTGATTCCCGTGCTGGCGACCTTTATGTTCGCCTGCAATCCCAAGAAAACCGCTGAAACACCTGTCCCTGCAGAAGAGTCCGAGGCGCTGGAGAGCCTTCCCGCAAAAGCCATAAAGCTAAGCGCAGAGGAGTTGACCGATGCCGTCCCCTTTGCCATGGTGGGAGTGAAACCTTCGTTCAACGGTGGCAGTGCCAATGAGTTCTCCCAATGGGTCAACAGCCAACTCAAGTATCCCCAAACGGCCATCAATGACAAAGTGCAAGGCCGTATTATAATGAGTTTCACCGTGGATGTCGACGGCTCTGTCCGGGATGTCAAGGTGCTCAGAGGCATCCGCCAAGACTTGGACGAGATGGCCTTGAAAGTGGTTACAGCTTCCCCGAAATGGGAGCCGGGCCGCAATGCCGAAGGCGAGGCCGTCCCGGTGACCATGGTCTTCCCGGTTATCTTCCAATTACGATGAGAAAGATCTTCCTGCTTGTCCTGTGGATGATGGTCTGCGTGCCGTTGGGTGCGCAGACCACTCATCGCGATTCCCTCATTGCCCAAAGCCGATACCTCCGCAGCGTCCTCAGGACGGACGAAGCCATCGGCCTGCTTTCCACGCTGGTGACCCCGGAGCGAATGGATGTGGAGGTGCTTTCCGAACTGGCCGACTGCCATTTTCAGAGCGGCAACTACGAAGACGCCGCAGGTCTGTACAACATGTTGTCCCTGCGTACTCCCGGCAACCTCCTTTTCAAACTGCGTAAAATGCAGATTTTCTATCGTGTCAAAGCCTGGCAGCAGGCTGTGGAAGCCGGCAAGGAGGCCCTGGCGCTGGACACCATTCCCGCCGTGCTGGGCTATGTGGGAGACGGTTTCAAGCAGCTGGAACAGGCCGATTCGGCCCTGTGGTATTATCGGCGCTCCCTGGCCCTGAAGCCGCAGAACGCCACCATCGTTTCCAAGGTTTTCGATATCCTTCTGGGACGGGAGGATTACGATGAAGCCATCGCCCTCACGGACAGTTATTTGCAGGAGGATCCGGACAACCCGGTAGTGGCTCCGCTGTGCGGCCTGGCCCATTATCGGAAAGGGGAATATGACGCGGCCGCCACCCTTTTCGAGCGCCAGCTGGAACTGGGTAACGAGACTTATCCCATCCACTATTATCTGGGTCAGAGCTATTGGCATACGCCTCGTGCCTACCGGGCCGACAAGGAACTGCGCGCCGCCTGGCAAATCGATTCCTCCGATGTGAACCTGGCCTATAACATCGCAGCCCTCCGCTTGGATTTGATGCTTCCTTTCGAGGCGGTGAAACCTTGGGTGGACCGCGCTTGGGAGATGAGCCAGCCGGACGAGATGATGCTTTTCCAACTGCACCGGATGTATGCCCAGGGTTTCAGCCATCGGCCGGAGGACATGCCTCAGGCACTGCATCACTACAAGGAAGCCTATCGGCTCAATCCCAAATACAAGATGGCCTTTGTGCAGATGGGCTATCTTTATGAACTTCTGAAACAAAACCGGAAAGCGATAGAGTGCTACGAGCGGTACTTGAAAGAGACCGGCCCCCAAAACGACCGCGCTCCCTCCATCCAGGAAAGGATAAGCACCCTGAAAGCCGAGGAATTCATGCAATCCGGTGGCCACTAATCGCTTGATACATAGCTGTTTATGTATAATCCTCTGCGCTTTTTGCGCAGAGGATTATGCGTAATACGCTGAAAATCATTTTATTAGCAGCCACTATGTATTATCCGGAAATTCTTTGTACATTTGTAAAAATGTAGATTCGTATGAAAACGATACAGTTCAGTGGCTGCGGAACGGCGCTGCTTACTCCGTTCAAGGGGACCGAAGTGGATTATGAAGCTTTTGCCGCTACGGTGGACTGGCAGGTGACGGCCGGCACGGATTTCCTGGTGCCGCTGGGTACCACCGGTGAAACGCCCACCCTCAGCGAGTCGGAAAAACTGCAGGTGCTGGAAGTGGCCTTGCAGCACGCCGCCGGAAAACCGGTGGTGGCCGGCGTGGGCTCCAACTCGGTGGACGCCACCCTCGCCAATATGCGCCTGCTGCAGGATGCCGATGCCTTCCTGGTGGTTGTCCCCTTCTATAACAAGCCGCCGCAAAGAGGTATTTACCAATACTTTAAGACGATCGCCGCAAGCACTCCCAAGCCCGTTGTCCTGTACAACGTTCCCGGCCGCACCGGCTCCAACCTCGAGGCCGACACCACCCTGGCCCTGGCCCGGGACATCCCCAACATCGTGGGCATCAAGGAGGCCTCCGGCAAGATGGACCAGATCCAGGCCATCCTGGAAGGCCGTCCCGAAGGCTTCTCCGTCCTCAGCGGCAACGACGAAGACACCCTCGCCCTCATGCAGAAGGGGGCCGACGGCGTGGTCTCCGTGGCTTCCAACGTGTTCCCGTCGGCCATGGCGGATTTTGTGCACGCCATCCAGGCGGGCAAGTTGGAAGAGGCCGCCAGAATGGAGCAGCGCCTGAAACCCCTGTTCAAGGCCCTTTTCGTGGAGCCCAATCCCATTCCGGCCAAGGCGGCCATGGCCGAGCTGGGCCTGATGGAAAACCGCCTGCGCCTGCCCCTGGTATCGGCCTCCCGGGCAACGGAAGAATTGATCAAGCAAACCCTTAAAGACCTGTTCTGATGGAAATTACCCTTGCAGAATTCAATAAAGTGCTGGATGCCCTGGAAAAGGGAGAACTCCGCGTGGCGGAAAAAGTGAACGGCGAATGGAAAGTGAACAAATGGGTGAAGGAAGTGATTCTGGCCGGCTTCAAACTGGGTGCCATCACGGACATGTCCGAGGGGCAGTTTTCCTTCTTTGACAAAGACAGCTTCCCGGTGCGGAAATTCACGGCGGCGGACGGCGTTCGCATCGTCCCCGGCGGCTCCAGCATCCGGCGCGGCGCGTACCTTGCTCCCGGCAGCATCGTGATGCCTCCGGCATACGTGAACGTGGGCGCATACGTCGGAGAGGGCACCATGGTGGACAGCCACGTCACCATCGGCTCCTGCGCCCAGGTGGGGCGGAACATCCACATATCGGCCTCTACGCAGATCGGGGGCGTGCTGGAACCGGCCGGCGCCCTGCCCACCATCATCGAGGACGGCGCTTTCGTGGGCGGCAACTGCGGCATCTACGAAGGCACCGTCGTGCAGGAAGGCGCGGTGATAGCCTCCGGCGTCATCATCACCTCCTCCACCGCCATCTTCGACTCCACCACCGGCGAATTCATCAAGCGCAATGCAGACGGACGCATCATCGTCCCGAGGAACGCCGTGGTGGTGAGCGGCTCCAAGCCCATCATCCGGAATGGCAGGCCCCTGGAGAGCGGCGTGCACCTGTACTGCCCCGTGATCGTGAAATACCGGGACGAAAAAACCGCCGGCAGCGTCCACCTGGAAGACCTGCTTCGTTAAGGGGTGGCCGATACGGTGCTGAAAACCAGCCAATTACGGATAATCCTCTGCGCAAAAAGCGCAGAGAACTTAATGTAAAACGTTTAAAATCAAAAAGATATGTGTCACGGTAAATGGGGAATTTTGGCGGTGCTGGCGCTGATGGCGTGCAGCGGACCGGCTACGGTGGAATGGACGGAAGGGGAAAAGCGGGCCGATGGCCGCGCAGAGCATACGCTGGTGCTCCGGAACGTGCCGGGCGGCGCCCGCGTCTGGTTCCAGGAACTCTACGGCAATCTGGAAGTGGTTTCTCCGGAGGGGCTGGCCATGCCGCATTATCAGGGAACCTCCCGCTATATAGACATCCCGGCCGATGCGTCCAAAACCTTCACCATCAAATATCTGGCCCGGCCGCTCCCGCGTCACTCCTGGGCCCCGGAAGGCTTTGTGATGCAGCGGAAAGGGCATGAGGACCAGCCGCTGGAGGTGACGTATCACTTTCTGGACCGCAAGGGGACCCCTGTGAGCGCCGACTGGTATGCCGCCCGCTACGAGGTGCAGCCCGGAGACCTCATCCCCCGGCCCAAGCGCGTGACCCTCGGCACCGAAAAGACCGGGACCGATGAACCCCGCCCTGCCGGCTGGTACCGCATCACCATCTGCGGCGGGGAATCGGCTGTGGAATCTGCCGACCGGGAAGGAGAGATTTATGCCCGCCAAACCCTGGAGAAACTGCCGGAGAAACTGCCGGACATGGTCATCGAGGACTGGCCGGACCTGGGCCTGCGAGGCTTTATGCTGGATGTGGTTCGGGACTTCCGCAGCAAGGATGAAGTGCTTAAAGTGCTGGATATCATGGCTTCCTACAAAGTGAACATGCTGCATTTCCACCTGGGGGACGACGAGGCCTGGTGCCTGGATATCCCCACCCTCCCGGACTTGACGGCCTTCAGCGGCCATCATGCCCTCCCGGACTGGGACTTGCAGGAGACAAGGGCGCTGAAGCCGATGGCCAACGGCCATATCGGCAACACCACTTTCTACACCGAGGCGGAGTACAAGGAGATTTTGCAGCATGCGTGGGAACGGGGTATTTCCGTGGTGCCCGAATTTGATGCGCCGGGCCATTCGCGCTCTTCCATCAAGGCCATGCAGGCCTACGAGCGCCGCACCGGCGACAGCAGCTTCCGCCTGCAGGATCCGGCCGATACGTCCCGCTACTGGAGCGCCCAGGACTTCACGGACAATGTGCTGGACCCGGACTATCCGGGCGTGTACAAGTTCTATGGCGTTGTCTTCGACGAGGTAATCCGGATGCACAAGGAAGCCGGCGTACCCCTTCTGGCCATCCATATCGGCGGAGATGAAGTGCCGGGAGGCACCTGGGCCGGACGTGACCGTAAACAAATGAAAGACAAGTTCACCCGGGGAATCCTGGCGCTGGCGCAGGAGCGTGGAATCAAGCTGGCCGGCTGGCAGGAAATGGTGCAGGGCATCGAGCCCGAAACCCTGGAAACGCTCAAGAAGCAGCTGCTTTTCGTGAACGCCTGGAGCACCCGGGGAGACGATATCGAACTCACCTACAGGCTGGCCAACGAGGGCATCCCCGTGCTGCTTTCCAATGTGCAGAACGCTTATGTGGACCTTGCCTATACGGATGATCCGGAAATTGTGGGCCTGCACTGGGGCGGGTATGTGGACGAGCGCAAGGCCTTTGCCCTGCAGCCGTGGAAAATCTACGAATCCGTGCGCTGGGAAGGGGTGGACACGCCCGTGGACTGGGCGCATGCCGCCCAGGGCCGCCCTCAATTGCTGAAGCCGGAAATGATTGTGGGTGCCGAAGCCCTGCTGTGGTCGGAAAACCTGCGGAATTTCCAGAATACCACCTTCCAGATGCTGCCCAAGGCCCTGGGAATCTGGGAGCGGGCCTGGAATTCCCGTCCCGACTGGCCTACGGACGAGGCTTTCGCGGCCGACTTCGACCGCTTCTATTCCATTGTCAAGAAGGTGGAAATGCCGCGCTGGGAAGCGGCAGGATACACCTACAGAGCATTTAAAACGAACTGAAATGATTGTAGCCGTAGTGGGAGCCACGGGACTGGTGGGCTCCAAAATGTTGGAAGTATTGCAGGAGAGAAACTTTCCGGTGACGGAACTGTTGCCGGTGGCTTCGGCGCGCTCCTGGGGGAAGAAAGTGAGATTCCAAGGGAAGGAATGGACGGTAATGAGTGCCGACGAGGCCATTGCCCGAAGGCCGGCACTGGCCCTTTTCAGCGCCGGCGGTGCCACATCGGCCGAACTTGCTCCCCGTTTTGCGGAGACGGGCTGCTACGTGGTGGACAATTCCTCCTTTTGGCGCATGGACCCGTCGGTGCCGCTGGTGGTGCCGGAAATCAATGCCGATATCCTTACGGCCGATGACCATATCATCGCCAACCCCAACTGTTCCACCATCCAGATGGTCTTGCCTTTGGCTCCATTGCACAGGAAGTACTGCATCAAGCGCATCGTCGTAAGTACTTACCAGAGTGTTACCGGAGCCGGTCAGCGGGGCATCGAACAGTTGGAGGCCGAGCGGGCCGGCGGCAGCGGCACCAAGTTTCCCCATCCCATCGACATGAACGTGCTGCCCCATATCGATTCCTTCCTCCCCGACGGCTATACCAAAGAAGAGATGAAAATGGTGAACGAAACCCACAAGATTCTGCGGGATCCGCTCATCGCCATCAGCGCAACCACGGTGCGCGTACCGGTGGAAGGCGGCCATTCCGAGAGTGTGAACGTCGAGTTCTGCAAGCCTTTCGACCTCTGCGAAGCCCGTCAGCTCATGGCCGATATGCCTGGCGTAGTGGTCCAGGATGACCCTTCCAACAATGTTTATCCGATGCCGCTGTATGCCTGGGGCAAGGACGATGTGTTCGTGGGCCGCATCCGCCGGGACCCTTCCGTGGAAAGCGGCCTGAACCTCTGGTGCGTTTCCGACAACATCCGAAAAGGCGCCGCCACCAATGCTGTACAGATTGCCCAGGTGCTCCTGGCCAGCGGCTGGCTGGGCTGAGCGGTCATTCCGGACACCCCCTTGTCATTCTGAGCAAAGCGAAGAATCTTATGAACTGGACATTCTTTAAGGAACTGTTGTCGATTGATTCCACTTCCGGAAAGGAGCGGGAGGTGGCCGATTGGCTGCTCCGCACCCTGGAGGCTCCGTCCATCGAGGCGCAGGAGGTGGGGGACGGCACGGTGAATCTTTTCCTGCAATGGGGAACCCCGAAGCTGGTTTTTTGCACCCACATGGACACCGTTCCGCCGTATATTCCCCCGACGATGCATGAGGACAGGGTTGAAGGACGGGGAAGCTGCGATGCCAAGGGGCAGATTTTTGCGATGTACACGGCGTGCAAGGAACTGGAAGCCGGCGGATGTACAGACTTCGGCCTGCTGCTGCTCGCCGGAGAGGAAACGGGCTCGTGGGGTGCCAAGGCCTTTGCAAAGACGGGATTCCGGGCTCCGTTTCTCATTGTGGGCGAACCTACGGAGAACAAGATGGCGAGTGCCTCAAAGGGGACGAAGTCGTACGAGCTCCGCTTTCACGGCGAGGCTTTCCATTCGGGCTACCCGCAGTACGGCGTGAGTGCCGTGGATTTGTTCAACGAGTTCTATAACAAGCTAAAAGCCGTGGATTTTGGCGAGGACCCCGTGCTGGGGGAAACCAGCTGGAACGTGGGACTGCTGCACAGCGACAATCCGCAGAACATCCTTTCGCCGGAACTTGGCTGCCGCCTTTACTTCCGCACCACGTTCGTCTCCGACCAGGCGGTGCAGGACTGGATGGCCGTCCTTTCCGGGGAGCAGGCAGTCTCCGTCGTGGCCCGGGGCGGCGACGCGCCGGCGCGCTATGTGACGCTGCCGGGCTTCGAAAGCGCACCGGTGGCTTTTGGCAGCGATGCGCCGCACCTGACGGGTTTCGGCCACAAAATCATCTGCGGGCCGGGGACCATCCGCGTGGCGCATCGGCCCGACGAGCACATCCTGGCGGCCGAGCTGGAAAAAGCCGTGGAACAGTATGTGCGAATGTACAAGGAACTGACCGCCTCTGCAGGAACAAGGCTGTAAAAGGCCGTTTTGTGTCGAGGGGGCAAAACAGAGAATATGATCAAGGTAATTTTGAGTGGCTACGGAAAGATGGGCCACATGATAGAAAAGGAATTGCTTGGCCGGGGAATCGAGCTGGTGGAAGCCAGCGAGGATATCACCGGAACAGATCCGGCGGTGGCCCAAGCGTGCGTGTGCATTGATTTTACTACGCCGGAGGCTTTCCGGGCCAATTATCCTTTCATCGCCAGGCATTTCAAGGCCGCGGTCATCGGCACCACGGGGTGGAACGACATCCGGGATCAGGTGCGCGATTGCTTTCTGGACGCCGGTACGCCCATGATTTATGCCTCCAATTTTTCGCTGGGGGTGAATGCCCTTTTCAAGGCTGTGGCCAAGGTGTCCGAGATGCTCAAAGATGCCGGTTACACGCCGGAGATAGAGGAAATCCACCATATCCACAAACTGGACGCTCCTTCCGGAACGGCCAAGAGCCTGGGAGCCATCGTGGAGGAAGGTCTGGGGAAAACCCCTGAAATCACGGCCGTCCGGGAAGGGGAAGTGCCCGGTATCCACACGGTTGCTTTCACGTCGGCCTGTGACAAGATTACATTAAAACACGAAGCCTTCTCCAGGGAAGGCTTCGCGAAGGGGGCTGTGGTGGCCGCTCTGCTTACCGAAGGATTGCAGGGCGTTCACGAGTTCGGAGACTTGCTCTAATAGTTGTTGGCCTTGAGCTCGAAGAAGCTCTGGGGATGGGCGCAGACAGGGCACATGGCCGGGGCTTTCTTGCCCACGACGATGTGGCCGCAGTTGGAGCACTGCCAGATGCAGTCTCCGTCACGGGAGAAGACGATTTCCTTCTGCACGTTGTCCAGAAGCTTGCGATAGCGGGCTTCGTGCTCTTTTTCGATGGCGCCTACCATGCGGAACTTGGCGGCAATCTCCTTGAAGCCTTCTTCCTCGGCTTCCTTGGCCATACGGTCGTACATGTCGGTCCATTCGAAGTTTTCACCGGCAGCGGCGGCAGCGAGGTTTTCGGCCGTGCTGGGGATATCACCGCCACAAAGGTACTTGAACCAGAGTTCGGCGTGCTCCTTTTCGTTGTGAGCGGTTTCTTCGAAAATCTTGGCGATTTGGACGAAGCCGTCCTTCTTGGCCTTGGATGCAAAGTAGGTGTACTTGTTGCGGGCCTGGGATTCACCGGCAAATGCCTCCTGGAGGTTCTTTTCGGTCTTGGTGCCTTTCAGATCTTTCATATTGTTGTAAATGATTTGTTGTTTGACTGGGCACAAAGGTAGATATAATTTATAATTATTCAAAATAAAATTTTCACCGGGCCGATCAGGCCGGACTCGCGAAGGGGGCTGCCTGCCGCAGGGCCGGCGATGGTCCAGGTCTTGCGCTTCGCTTCGGGGAGGGATGCGTCATAGGCCAGGCGGTTGAACCAGGTGCTGGTGACGGCGATGCGAAGGGTGTTGCGGCCGGCTTTCCCCTGCAGGGTGACTTTGTAAGGAGCGGCCCAGAGCACGCCCGCCGGCGTTCCGTTCAGGGAAACGTCGGCAATCATGTCCACCCGGCCCAGATCCAGCACGAATGTGCCGGCCTTCGGAAGCGTGAAGACGGTCTCATACACGGCGGTGCCCGAGAAAGCCTTGCCTTCCTCTCCGAGCGGGAGTTCTTTCCAAGGCTTGAGCGCTTTGATTTTCAGTGGTTTTTCGGGAGCGCCCCATCCCTTCGGGAAGCTGAGGGTCCAGGAGGCCGGCTCCATGGAGCGGGTGGTTGCCGGCGGCCGTACGGCTGCCTTCGTACTCCCGGGGCGGAAAACCACAAAGCAGTTTCCGGCGCGCTCCAGGTCCAGGCGGACCACTTGATAATCTCCCTCCTGCGTGCTTTCCAGGCCGGCCACGGTTCCGCTGACGGCATCCCAGATTTCGGCCTTTCCCTTTGCACGCAGCTTCACCGTTCCGTGGAAGTCTTTGCCCGTAGGGGCGGTGATGTAGTACCACTCGGCGCCGTCGGCCTTCCGGTGGGTCCAGAGAAGTTCTTCCCCGCAAAGAAGCTTGGGTTCCAGGCCCAAAGCCTGCAGGCTGCCGGCAGTGATGGTGGGGCCCAGCAGCACTTTCACCCCCGCGGCGATGAGTTCGCGCAGCTTTTCCACCGTCTTCGCCCCCATGCGTTCATTTTCCGGAATCCAGAGCATGCCGTAGGAGATGCCGTCTTCCGTGGTAAGGCGTCCGTCTTTCACGCTGAGGCGGTTGAACAGGGCGTCCGGATTGCAGTAATCGTATTTGTACCCCTTCGGGAAGGGGAATCGCTGGTCGGGCTTCTGGTAGCCCACCTCGTCGCCGGTGTACCACAGCACATCCACCACGGGGAGACCGCGTTCCAGCAGATAGGTGGTGCGGGCCAGGTACTGCGTGAAATACGGCATATATTTCCACCAGGTCTGCCCCCGGAGGAAGGGCGTGCCGATTTTGTTTCCGAAGCTGGTCCCCGGCGGCAGGAAACCCACCTGCGGGTTGTGCGTATAGGTGTGGAAGACATTGTGGGTCACGCCCTCGGTCATGTTCAGGTTGGCCACTTCCTTGAGCATTTCCCAGTGCTCGTCCCAGTTGAGGTCGAAGGAGGTGAAACTTTCCGCCGCCACCCGGCGCTTGCCGTAAAGGTGGGCGGCCGATGCCGTGGGTTTGACGGGCTTGAAGTTGAGGTCGCCCACGTACCCTTCCGAGAAGGGATGCCAGAATTCGGTCATGGGGACATCGGCATACTTGTAATACTCCATGAAGTCCATGGAAACGATGTCTCCGCCGGCGGTTTCGTACTGTACGTCAAGGCCTTTTTCGTGGGCCAGGCGCACCATTTCGCCGAAGAAGTTCCGGTTGTAGAGGTCGGTTTTCACCCGGCGCCAGTCTCCCAGGAACTGCGCCGTGGCCGACGGGCTGCCCAGCACATAGCCCGAAAGGGCGGGCATCCATGGCCGGAGGCTGTAGCCCGCGAGGGAGGCGAATTCGGCCTCCATCTCTCCGGTCCAGTTCTGGTTGCGGCATTCCCAGCTGTCCATGAGCATGCCGTCGGCCTTGCCCCGGAGCGGACCGTCGCAGAGGCGGCCCACATAGTTGGTGAACTGTACCCGTGCGCCCCGGGGGTCCAGTTTGTTGCATTCCCAGCCCGTGGCATTGGCCGGGGCGGGACCGTTCTTGTAGCCGATGTTCACATGCCCGTAGCGCAGGATGGTCCACTTGCCGGACGGGGCCGTCCAGTTCAGCCGTCCGTCCGGCTCCATGAGGGCGGTGAGGTCCAGGATTCCATCGGGATTCACATACGTTTCGGCGGCCCGGCTTGCTTTTTCCTGGTACTTTTCCCGGCCGCGCAGGGTACGCCCGGCGGCGGCGCACCAGTCATTGTGCCGGGAGGCCGAATAAAAGCGCAGGCGGGCCAGGTTCATCGGGTGCTCGTTGGTGAGGGTGAGCCGGTATTCCCGGACGTCGGACACCTCGTTCAGCGCCACCACAAAGGGCTCGTTGTCCTGCCAGCTGGACATGGGCAGGCGTACGTGGGCCACTTCCCGCTGCATGCCGTCGTTGCAAAAGGCCTGAAGGTCGATGGTGACCCCCGGGGTGTTGCAGAATGCGTGGCTCAGTTCCTGCACGGCGGGCATTTCCAGCGAACGCAGCGGGGCATCGGCCCGGAAGGTGACGGTGTGGGTGCCGCTCTTGGGTTCGGTAACGCCTTTTTCCCCTTTCAGGAGGGCCGTCCAGGCGGCGTCGCCCCGGATGTCTTTCAGTTCAAGGGGCGCTCCCGTGTCACCCTCCGGCGTGGGGAAGGCCAGGACGCAGATGTCCCGGTAGTCCCGCCAGTCTTCGTCCGAGGGACGGCCTTTGGGAAGGAGGATGCCCGTGGCGCCGCCCGTCACGTCCGTGCGGCTCCAGATAAGGTCCCGCATGGCATCTTCGGGCTGCACCCAGGGACCGCCGGCCATGGCCCAGCCGGGACAGGTCTGGATGGTGAGCCGAAGGTCCAGGCTGCGGGCCTTCTCCCCCAGGTAGGCCACCATCCGGTCCCAGTCTTCGGAGAGCGGGACGATGGGCTGCTCCACGCCCGGCCATCGGCCTCCGAAAGCCCCGTGAAACCACTGAATGCCGGAAATGCCGGCCGCGGCGATGGCTTCCAGGTCGGCATCCATGCCCTCGCGGGACACATTGTCGCCGATGAAATGGAACCAGGTCTGGGGCCGGAAGTCTTTGGGCGGGGTGGCGAAGTTCTGCTCGTCCTGCGGGCCGAAGGGGGCGTCCAGCACCGCCTTGCCGGCCTGGATGCGAGCGGTTTGGGCCTGAAGACCGAAAGCGGTCAGGATGCCCAGCGTGGAAAGGAGGATTCTTTTCATATATGGCTAGCGCAAAAGGTCGTTGAGGATGCTGGAGGCGGCTTCGCGGGCGCCTTCGCCGGGGCCTTGGATGACCAGCGGGTAGGGATGGAAGGCGCTGCGCACGATGATGGCGTTCTCGGTGCCCCGGAGGTGGTAGGCGGGATGTACCGGCGGCACATTGCGGATGCCGATGCCGGCCCTGTAACCTTCCGCCGTTTTTTCCAGCGAAGCCACGAAACGGCGGCGGAAGCCTTGGCGTTCGGCTTCATGGGCGGCACGGGAAAGGGACTCCTCCTGCGCTTCCAGGGCGGAATAGAATTCTTCTACGGAACCGCTTGTGAGCGGCACCACCGGGGTAATCTCCACGTCGCTCTCTTCCAGCTGCACACCGGCTTCGCGGGCCAGGATAAGGAGTTTTCGCAGGGCGTCCCGGCCGCTCAGGTCCAGCCGGGGGTCGGATTCGGTGAGGCCGGCCGCCTGGGCTTTCCGCACCAGCGAGGCAAAGCTTTCCCCGCCGGGCCGATAGTCTCCCAGAATCTGGTTCAGCGTGCAGGATACCACGGCCTCGATGGACAGGATTTCGTCGCAGCTGTTGGCGCCGCGGGCAATGGATTCCAGCATGGGCAGGGCCGCGCCTACGGTGGTTTCGTAGCGGAACGGAACGCCGTTTTCGCGGGCGGCGGCCTGCATGGCGGCATATTCCGGATAGGGAACGGCAATGGAGCGCCGGTTGCTGGACACGATGCCGATACCCGCTTCCAGCAGTTCCCCATAGCGTTTATAGAGCGTTTCGCTGTCGGTTACATCCACAAAAAGAGAGGCTTTGGGGGCCGACTGCAGGATGGCGGCGATGTAGTCCCCCTCCTGCGTCAGCTGCGGCCGGCCGCCGAGGTCGATGCCCCAGCGCCGGCTGTTGGCCCTTCCCACCACGCGGAGGAGCTTGCCGGTGCGTTCTTTTACCGTGTCGGCCGTTTGTTGCAGCATGCCCAGAAGGGCCTGCGCCACAGCTCCGTCGCCGGCGATGAAAAGTTTGATTTCCTCTACGGGGAGTTCTTGGAAAAACGCCCGGTGCAGGGCGCGCAGGGCCTGTTCCAGCACCGGCTCCCGCACTTGGATGTCCAGGCTGGCGCCGTCGGCCCGGATGCTCAGCGCCGCAATTCCCGCTTCCGTCAGGGCTTTCATGGCCGACGCCCGATCGCTGTCGGGCATGGCGGAAAGGCCCTCCTCTCCGGCCGGCCGGGTGCCGACGATGCGCACGTGCCCGCCTTCGGAGGTTACGCCAATCCAGCGGGCTGGGTCTTTTTCGGCCCCGATGATGGTGTATTTCCCTTCCGGGGCGAAGGTGTTGCGGATTTCGATGTCGATCCCGGCGGCCATGGCCGGCGCCACCGTGGGCGCATACAGCACCTTGGCTCCGTGCGAGGCCATGTCCAGGGCGGCGGCGTAGGACATCCGGGGGATGGTGCGGGCGGCGGGCACCTGTTTGGGGTTGGCCGTCATGAAGCCGGGGACGTCGGTCCATATCTGGAGGCTTCCGGCCCCGATGGCGGCAGCGAAAAGCGCCGCGCTGTAGTCCGACCCGCCCCGGCCCAGGGTATCAATTTTCCCTTCCTGGTTCCGGCAGATAAAGCCGGGAGCCACGTAAATTCGGGCTTCCGTTCCTTCTATGGCCTGTCGGATTCTTCTGAAAGTTTCGGGCTCGTCACTCTTTACCACCAGTTCGCGGGAGTCCAGCCAGAGGGCGGGGATGCCTTCGGCCTGGAGTTTGGCGCAGAGGAGGGTGGTGGAAAGGATTTCGCCGTAGGTCACCTGCTCTTCGCGGGGGGCCTGACGCAGCTGCCCGAAGAGTTCGTCCACCCGCTGCTGCACCTGTTTTCGCTCGGCACCGGTAAAAAGGCGCGTCACAATGTCCCGGTGGCGGATTTCCATATCGGCCAGGCTCTTTTCGTCCCCCTTCAGGAGGGCGTCCGTGCAACCGCTGATGGCGCTGCTCACCAGCACCACCTTTCCCTTCGCCGCTTCCTTCTCCACAATATCCAGCACACGCGACATATTGGTGGCCGACGCCACCGAAGAACCTCCGAATTTCAGTACGCTCACCATTCTCTGCATCAGAATTTGTACGGCAAAAATAGTAAAATTATGCCGATTTTGCAGTGTGTCAGAGCGACATTCTTATTCCGGCCAGGAACTGCCGGCCCCGAAGGTGGTTGACCGTGGAGAGGGTGCGGTAGGCAGAGATGGTTTCCCGGCGGTATTCACGGATATCCAGAAGGTTGTTGCATTCTATGTATGCCGTGCTTCTGGAAAACCGCCAGGAAATACTGGCTTTAAGGAGAGGCGCTGGTTGATGGTCCCGAGGATGGCCGGGACGTCGTTGAAGGTGATTTCTTGTTCCATACGAGTTTGATGTTTTTGGATGTTCAGGGGCAAAGGTAGGACGGGCTGGAAGGGTTGTACCCCCTTTTGTAGGGTACAGAAAGGGGTACAAAGTGTGATGAAGTTGGATTTATTTCGCTGTGTCAGTGAAATTTCGTAGATTTGCAATGCGATCCTTCGGGAGAGCAGACATACCGAAAGCGTTTAGCTTTATTCCGTATTGGCGAATCTCGACAATTCACAATTTGATACTGGAATATAGTACGACGCTTGCGCTGGCTATAATATGAGCTCCGGCTCACGCTATAGCAGTGCGAGCCATAATTGTACTTATTCGTATCAAGCGGAGTCGAGACCGTGCCAATAGGGTAAGTTGCTAAGGAGGCTCGCACTTTTGCGTTTATGGTTGATGCTATGCCTTACGAGCCTGGGCGACTCCGGCATTCTCTCTCAATCCTTCCGGATTGCGTTCTTTGCTGAGCTGGGTGGTGGCTTCTTCGGCCAGGGAGTTCAGCAGGAGTTCCATATTGGTCATGTTGTCGCGAAGATTCTCTTTAGTGAGGCCTTTGTAGTTCTTGTATTCCCGCGTGGTCATGCCACTCCATGTCTTTGACATCAGGTCTGTGAGAAAGGCGAAGTCAATCTCTTTGGTCACGCCACCCCGCTTCCATTCGTCGGTGAGCCCCTTTCTGATTTCAATGGTCTTGATGCGGCGGGTAATCCATGCCTCGGAGTAACCCAGGCGGCGATAGTCGGCGATGGCCTGGTCTATGCTGCGCTCGGGGTCGATGGCCTGGTTGATGCGTTCTGCAGCGACGGCTGCCATCCATACCTTGATGGGTTCTGCCTTCTTGGAGGGAATGGACTCTATGATGCGGAACATAAGGGCCATGTCCGCCACATCGGTCGCATAGCGTTTTCCGTCTTTAGGAGAAGGCAATTTCAGTTGGTTACATTTTGTAACCGACTCATTTCCCTCTTTGATTAGTCTGTGTTTCAATACCTTCCAATAATTCTTGGCAAGGTCATAGTCGGGCTGCCCGGTCAGCACCCCGCAGACATCGACGATGGAAAAGAACCATTCCTGTTTTTCTTCGTCCCAGGCAGTCCGAATCTTCTTCTGCTCAAAAAGCTGTATTTTCTCAATATCAGACATGGCACTTCAGTTTTGACAAAGTTAACGTTTTATTCTGGATTAAAGAGACATCCTGTAATTGTGTCGACAACGTTGACACAATCGCTTTGCCATATTCGGCTCTTTGATTCTGGAGGACTTCTTTATTGATGCGTTCCCCA
>OCTW011607174.1_pt1 | contig 24702 bp, 27 predicted proteins | sample 1539671 | NCBI WGS metagenome assembly OCTW01 (sample SAMN02144230, study PRJEB22623) | gut metagenome | biome: sheep rumen | host: Ovis aries | place: New Zealand | reverse complement strand
AAATAATATATTTTTGCTCTTTTTTATTGTAAAAGAAAAAAACAATCCATATATAAAAGATAGAAATATAGATTTTATTTGACATATCAATATCATTTAAATAATCTAGTAAATATGGATGTTTCTTTTTTATGATCCTCAATATATGTAATAGAATTAATTGTGCCTTTAATAGTAAGATTACCTTGATATGTATCTAATCTAACTACTTCTAAGTTTTCTCCTTTTATATTCATTGTCCCAAGTGATGTTTCTAATAGAAATTCTTCTTTATCAAAACTATCTATTTTTACTACTCCAGTTAATGCTATATTTTTTCTTTCTTGTACTGAAAACGAATGTGTTAAACTAGAACTTATTTCTTTTAATTTATCCATATTTTCCTCCATATTAAAATATATGAACAAATTATTTTTTTAGAACAAAAAAAAGAAGAAAATTATTCTTCTTCTCCTGCTTCTTCTTTATCTTCTGCTTTAGCATCTTCTGCTTGATCATAAGCTTCAAGAATAGCCTTTTCAATCATTTCTCTAGTTTCTCCGTTAATTGGATGAGCAACATCTCTATATTCTCCATCAGGATACTTTCTACTTGGCATAGCTATAAATAATTTTTCTTCACCTTGAATGATACGAATATCTTTAACAGCAAAGCAATCATCTAAAACGATAGATGCTATACCTTTCATTCTAGAACCTTCCTTTTCGATCTTTTTAACATTTACTGATGTAACTTTCATATTATCCCTCCTTAGTATAATGCTACTTATATTATATAATAATTATTATTTTTATTCAATATTATTTTTTTTCTTTATATTCAGCGTCAATTATCTTCCCTTCTGAAGGATCTTCTTTACTCTTCATACCAAATGAAATAGCTATACTTTCTGCTAAATCTAAAACTGAATATACTATTAAAGATATTCCTATTATTTGTGTTAAACCTTTAGCTCCCTCAAAAGGATTAAATATTAATGTTACACCAAATACAACTATTAATATTGATCCTATAATTGATAATATATTCTTGTTTATTTTATAAATCGATAATGAATAAGATAACTTTGTAACACCATTAATTACCATCCATACTCCAAGTAATAATGGAACAATACTTGCTATTATACTAGGTTTAATTAATATAATTATTCCAAATATGAATACAAATGCCCCAAATATAAAGCCTAATGATAAATAATTAGTAGAATTCTTATCACTAAAAAATTGTATTATAGATACTACTCCCCATAGTACTAATATTACTCCTAGAACATAACATACTATATTAATTGCAGTCTCTGGTTTTAATAATAAGAATATACCAGTAAAAATAAATAATAATGAGAATATTATTGAAGTAATACTCATTTTTTTAACTTTTGTACTTAAATTATTCATATACATCACCTAATATAATTCTAGCATATTTTTTTATTTTCTAAAATACTTATCAATTATTTCTTTTATAAAAAATTTATATTCAACATCACTTGTAGTTTCATCCACTTCTAATGTACATAATGGAGGAAATAATACACACCAAAAGTTATCTCCATTACCATCACCCAAAGTGATAACTAAAGACTCATAATTTCCTGATTTATATGTTAATCCTTTATATTTTTTCTCTGGAAAATAATTATTTCCATAACTTAATTTAAAATTTTTATCATATCCTAGATTCTTAAGTTTATCTTTGGTTAATTCGTATAACTCTTCTTTGTGTTCTAATAGTATTTTTCTTACTTCTTTTATGCTTTTAGTGTCTTTAGTTAATTCTAAAATTTTATTTTGAATTAAATTTCTAATTTGAATTTTAATGTTTTGATCATAAGCTGTATTAGAGTTTGCAATTACTCTAAATCTAATTGCACTATCTGGAATAATACTTTCTTTTTCTTTTACTTTTAATGACATAGTAAATAACACAAATGCTGATATCATTAATACAATTATTTTTTTCATTAAAAAATCATCCCTTCAATTTCTTTATGGATGATTATTTTTATTTTATTCAAAATTATGTATAAATATCATTCTATCTCTTCCTTCAAGATCTTTCTTTAATAATATATTACTTTCAGGAAGATATTTATCCTTTAATTCATTAATAGCTTCTCCTTGATCTTTACCTATTTCAAAAGCTATTAAATATTTATTATTAAGAATAGTTTTAATGTTCTTTAATATTTCTTCATAGAAATATAATCCATTATTATCCGCATATAGTGCAATATGTGGTTCATTTTTCTTAACTATTTCATCTATTTCTTCATCATGTCTAATATATGGTGGATTACTAATTACTACATCAAACTTTTCTTTTATACCATCATATATATTAGTATTAACAAAATTAATATTCACATTATTTCTTTTAGCATTTTCTTTTGCTACTTCTAAAGCTTCTTTAGATATATCAGTAGCATATACTATAGAATCTATATCTTTCTTTATTGATACTGCAATTGCTCCTGAGCCTGTACCTATATCTAATACTTTAACTTGTTTGTTAAAGTATTCTTTGATAAAATTAATTGTATTTTGGACTAGTTCTTCTGTTTCAAATCTAGGTATTAATACATTTTTATTAACTATAAAATTAGAATTATAAAAATCAACATTTCCTACTATATATTGTACTGGTTCACCATTATTAAGTCTTTTAATGGCATCATCTATATTACCTTTATAATATTTTTTTAAATACTCTATATCTCTCATATTATTCCTCTAAAAACATTTCTAATGTATATCTTTGTTCTGTATAACCTAGTTTTTTATATAAATTAATTGCATTTTTATTAAAATCAAATACATTTAATTCTATTCTTTTAATATTTTCTTTAATAGCTATTTCTTTTACTTCTTTTAATAAAAGAGTTCCATATCCTTTTCCTCTTTCATTTTCTTTTATTTCAAATTCATCTATCCATAAATATTTAGTAGCTTTTGATTTATCATTTATCTCATATGATAAAAATCCAATGAGCTTATCTTCTTTAAAAAAGCCTAATACTTTTAAGCCATTATCTACTTTTTCTAAAGTAAAATCTCTGATTTCTTCATATTTTTTCATTTTAAATATATCTTTTCTATGATTATAGTGATATAAAAAACCTTCATAATTTAAATCAAAAAAAGTATTATCTAATTCCTCTTTACATAATTCTCTTATCATATGGACACCTCTTCTTTAATTATAACAAAAAAAAGAAAATTATTCTCCTGCTAATTTTCTCTTTATATCTTCATTTATTAATGCTTCAATTAATTCATCCATTTTACCTTGCATAATTCTATCTAGTTGCATTAATGTTAAATTAATTCTATGGTCAGTTACTCTATTTTGTGGATAGTTATAAGTTCTAATCTTTTCAGATCTGTCTCCTGTACCTATCTTACTTCTTCTTTCTGCTCCAACTTCTGCTTCTTGTTTTCTTTGCATTTCATCATATATTCTTGATTTTAAAATTCCAAGAGCTTTAATCTTATTTTTTAACTGACTTCTTTCATCTTGACAAGTAACTACTATTCCTGTTGGGATATGAGTAATTCTAACAGCAGAATCTGTTGTATTTACTCCTTGTCCTCCTGCTCCTGTAGATCTATAAACATCAATTCTAAGGTCTTGTTCCTTAATATCAATATTAACATCCTCTACTTCTGGCATTACTAGTACTGTAGCAGTAGATGTGTGAACTCTTCCTTGAGATTCAGTTTCTGGAACTCTTTGAACTCTATGAGATCCTGATTCATATTTAAGTTTAGAATAAACATTTTCTCCCTTAACCATGAATTCTATTTGAGCGTATCCACCTGCAGCACCAGGTTCAGCATTAGTTACTTCAATTCTCCAGTTTTGGCTTTCTGCATATCTACTATACATTTCAAATAAGTCACCAGCAAATATATTAGCTTCATCTCCACCTGCAGCTCCTCTTATTTCAACAATAATATTCTTATCATCATTAGGATCTTTAGGTAATAATAAGATTTCTAATTCTTTTATTAATTCTTCTTTTTTATTACTTAAACTGTCTATATCTTCTTTAGCTAAATCTGCCATTTCTGGATCATTTAATAATTCTTTAGCTTCTTCTAAATCACTATCAGTTTTTTTGTATTCTTTATATTTATCAACAACTTCTGCAATAGATGCTTGTTCTTTTGATAGAGAAGTCATCTTTTCTACATCCCCTAAAATTTCTGGACTAGAAAGCAGATTAGTTAATTCATTATATCTACTTAAAGTAGCTTCTAATCTCTCTATCATAAAATCACCTATTCCTCTATATTAATATCTTCTTCATCAACGATAGTTAAATCCCCTAAATCTTCTTCATCTTCCTTACTATCATCAACTGCTTCATCAGAATAATCATCTTCTACATCTTCATTTTCTTCAGAATCTTCATCATCAGATACTTCATCTATTTCAATATCTTCTTCATCGCCTTCATCAACAACTACTTTAACCTTATGATTTTCCTTTAAATCCCAAGATTTACTATCTATAAAAATAAATCTTCCATCAGTTGTTAATGCTGTGAAGAAATCTCCTATTTGTTCTACAAATGTATCTTCATCTAATTCAAGTAATTTACATACTTCCTTAAATAATTTTTTTGTATCATATTTCTTTTTATCTTCTTTAATTATTTCATAAGCTATATCTGTATAGCTCATTAATTCTAATTCCTCTAATTTCTTTTTTCTAATGCTCATTATAAATCATCCTTTCTTTTATATTTATGTGAGTATTAATATTTTGTTACATTCTTTCAGGCATTTCTATACCTAATAAATTACATCCAGTCTTAAGAATGTTAGATACTATTGTTATAAGATAAATTCTTGAATTTCTTTCATCTTCGTCATCACTTAATATCTTAACATTATTATAGTATTCACTATAAGTTGTTGCTAATTTAATTAAGTATCTTGATAAATAATATGGTTCATTCTTACTGATTACATCATTTAAAACATCATTAAATCTATATATTAATTTAACTAGTTCATATGACAAACCCTCAAGTAATTTATCATATTTAACATCATTAAGCAATACTTCTTTATTATTTTTACGTAAAATACTCTTAATTCTTACATACATGTATTGAATATATGGGCATGTTTCTCCATTAAACTTAAGCATTTCATCTAAATCAAACACTTCATCTTTATTTAATGAATTATATAAATCGCTAAATACTACTGCTCCAATACCTACCTTTTTAGCAATATCATCTAAATCCTCTATTTCAGGATTCTTTTCTAATAATATTTCTTTTGCTTTATTAATTGCATCATTTAAAACATCATCTAGTTTAATAAAATTACCTTTTCTAGTAGACATCTTTCCTTCTTTAAGTCTATACATTCCATAAGATATATGCTTTAAACCATCAACATATTTTTTATCTAAATCAAGGTATTTAGCTACTGCAAACACTTGATTAAAATGTAAGTCTTGTTCATATCCTGTTATATATATAGATTTATCATAATCATATGTTCTTGCTCTATAAAGAATAGCTGCTAAATCACGTGTAGCATATATACTTGAACCATCACTCTTTTTAATGATACAAGGAGTATCTATACCATCTTCAGTTAAATCTACTATCTTAGCGCCTTCACTAATAGTTATTTTATTATTCTTTTCTAGAATATTAACAACTTCCTCTATTCCATCAGAATATGATGCTTCACCTTTAATACTATCAAATTTAATTCCTAACAAATCATATGTTTTATTGAATTCTTCTAAACTTAAATCACTAAATTTCTTCCAAAGTGCTACATATTCAGGATCTTTTTCTTCTAATTTTTTAAAGTTTTCTCTACATCTATTTAAAACTTCTTCATCTTCTTCACATAACGCATTAATTCTTACATAGATTTCTACTAATTTATCAATTGCATCAGTGCTTAAATCATATTCAGAACCCCATAATTTATAACCTTCGATTAATTTACCAAATTGGCTACCATAGTCTCCTAGATGGTTAATACCTACAGTATTATATCCTAAAAATTTATATATATTATAGAAAGCATGACCTATTAATGTGGTTCTCATATGTCCTATATGGAATGGCTTACATATATTTGGAGAACTATATTCAACTAGCACTGTTTCATTATGTTTTTCTTTTCCATAATCAGATTTGGTTTTATCGTATTCTTCAAATACTATTCTAGTTAAGTATTCTTTATTAATAAAGAAATTTAAATATCCATTTACTGATTCTATCTTTTCAATAGATTCATCTTTAATAGTATTTGCTAATTCATTTGCTATATCTATTGGTGATTTATGTAATTCTTTAGCTAAACTAAAGCATGGAAAAGCATAATCACCTTTAGAAGGATCATCTATTTCTTTAATTAAGTCATAAACATCAATATTTATTTCTTTTTCTATTAAAGAAGATATAATCTTTTTAATGTCAGTCATACTATCTACTCCTTTACTGTTATTTTTAATTCAAATTTACCTATGTATTCATCTTGTAAATATAATTCATATTTAATTTCTAATTTATTATCCTTATATATAAGCTTATTAGTTTTTATTTTTGCTTCCATATAAAAATCTAATTCTTTTATATAATATGTACCGTTTGTCTCTTTTTTTTCACTAAACATAAAACATAATCTAGATTCAATACTATCTTTTTCTATTATAAATTTATCTAAATCTATCTTATATTTATCATTATCTATATTGAATTTTAATTTATTTTTCTCTATTTTATATGTAGGAATATCCTTTTTAATAACTTCATCATTATTCTTTAAATAAAAAGTAATTATATAAATCGCCTCTTTTTTCAATGAAATTATACCATACCAATATAAAAAATGCACTTATAATTTGATATTTTTTTAACATAATATAAATAGTTTATGGAGATAATATGAAAAAGAATAGATTATTGCTTAAAATAATAGTAATTATTATATTTATAATATATGCATTTTTTGGATTGTTTTATCTATATTTAAGAGTAAGCCCAAAGTTAGATTTAAAAAAAGCTAATACTATTATTTTATATGATAAAAATAATAAAGAATTTTTTAGAGGTAACGGGTCAAAAGAATGGATTGATTTAAAAAATATAGATAAAGATTTAATAAATGCTACTATATCTATTGAAGATAAAAGATTTTATAAACATAATGGTTTTGATTATATAAGGATTATAAAATCTATATTTATAAATTTGAAATCAGGATCAATAAAAGAAGGTGCATCTACCATTACTCAGCAATATTCTAGAAATCTATATCTAGATTTTGATAGAACTCTTACTAGAAAAATAAAAGAAGCTTATCTCTCTTTTAAAATGGAAATTAATTATTCTAAAGATGAAATACTAGAGGGATATCTTAATACTATTAATTATGGGAATGGTGTATTAGGAATTGAAAATGCTTCTAAATATTATTTTAATAAGTCTTCAAATAATTTATCCTTAGGAGAAGCAAGTATATTAGCAGGTATTCCAGCTTCTCCACAGGATTATTCTCCTATAAATAATTATAAAGCCTCTAAAAAAAGACAAAAAGTAATACTTGATTCAATGGTTAAAAATGGATATATCAGTAAAAAAGAAGCAAAAAAGGCATATAATGAAAAATTACTATTTTATGGTAAAAAAGAAAAATTAAACTTAACTACATTAATGTATTATAAAGATGCTGTAATGAATGAACTATATAATTTAAAAGTAATACCTAAGGATTATATAGAAAATAATAGTATTAAAATATATACTAATCTAGATTTAGAAGCACAAACAAAATTAGATGACGCTATAAAAAATAATGTTGACAATGATGAAATAGAATTATCTGGTGTAATGATAGAGAATAAAACTGGTAAAATAATTGCACTAACTGGAGGAAAAGATTATGAAAAAAGTCAATTTAATAGAGCACTATATTCAAAGAGACAAGTAGGATCTACTTTAAAACCTTTTTTATATTATACTGCATTAGAAAACGGCTTTACTCCATCATCTGAATTTATGTCAAAAAAGACAACTTTTAATTTAGGAGATACTGTATATAAACCAAGTAATGCTGGAAATATATATGCCAATAGAAAAATACCTATGATACTTGCACTTGCATATTCTGATAATATCTATGCCTTAAAAACAAATATGTTTCTTGGAAATACACAATTTATTACAACATTGAATAAAGTAGGTATAAATGATGTAAATAATAATGTTTCATTACCACTAGGTACTAGTGAAATAAATATAATTACTTTAACTTCAGCATATCAAATACTAGGTAATGAAGGCAAAAAAACTAACAATTATTTAATAAGAGAAATAAAGAGTAAAGATAATAAGATATTATATAAATATCATGATGATTGTAATCAAATATTAAATAATAACTATGTTTATATAATGAATGAATTATTAAGAAATTGTTATGATTATCAATTAACAGACTATAGTACACCTACTTGCTTATCAATAAGACCAAAAATAACAAAGAAATATGCTATTAAAACAGGTAGTACAAATACAGATTCCCTTATAGTTGGATATAATAAGGATTATACTCTTGGAATATGGAGTGGATATGATAATAATAAAGAATTAAAAAATAAAGATAATTCTTTCTCTAGAAATGTATGGATTGATACTATGGAAAATTATTTAAGAAATAAAGAAGACTCTTGGTTTGATAAACCAAAAGATGTAAATGCGGTTTTAGTCAATCCTTTAAACGGAAGACTTGCTACTAATGAATCTAAAAAGAAAAAATTTATATACTATTTAAAAGGAACAGAACCAACTGAAGTTGATAAATAAAAAAACTAATGCATTGCATTAGTTTTATTTTTCTATTTTAATTATAAATTCAAATAATTTATCGAATTCATATGAATCATAGGTAGATATATATCCTTCTGACTTTAATTCTTCAACAAATGTTTTAATTTTTTCTTGTAATTTTTCTTTTTTATCATCATCTTTTTCATCATCTAATAATAAAGTTTCTTCTGTTTCTATAGCAGGATATACTTTATCTTCTATTTCCGGAATATCTTTAAATAAATTATCAAAATCAATAGTTTCAGTTTTATTTGCGCCACCAAGTGTTTTACCAACACTTCTTACTGGTTCATATTCTTCTGTTTCTTTTAAACTATCTATTAATCTATCTGTATCTCTTACGTTTAATCTTTCTCTGATAATAGTTCTTAATATTTCTATTTGATCTTCTTTATTATCTATTTTTAATAAGCTTCTCGCATGTCTTTCACTAATTTCGTTATTTAATAATGCTTCTTGTACTTCATCAGATAGATTTAATAATCTTAATTTATTAGAAATAGATCCTTGAGTTTTACCCATTCTAACTGCTAATTCTTCTTGTGTTAAATAACCTCTATCTAATAATTTTTTATATGATTTAGCTTCCTCTAAAGCAGATAAATTCTTTCTTTGAATATTTTCTACTATTGCTACCTCTGCTGATTCATTATCATTTAAATCTATAACTACTGCTGGTACTTTAGTTAAGCCTGCAATAAAAGATGCTTTGAATCTTCTTTCACCAGCAATTATTTCGTATTTATTTCCAACTTTTCTTAATACTAATGGTTGAATAATACCATGTTGTCTAATAGATTTAGCAAGTTCATTTAATGCATCTTCATCAAATGATAATCTTGGTTGAAACCTGTTAGGTATTATATCATCTAATGAAACTTCTATTATTTCTTTTTCCATATTGTTCATAATATCAACTCACTTCTTATTCTTTTACTATATATAATAATATAATAAAAAATCCATTTTTTCAATGGATTTTTACATTTTTATATCATTTTATTCTTAAAGATGAAATTGTTTTTTTATTTCTGATTCATATTCTGAAATTCTTTTAGAATAGTTTTCTGCACTTTTAATTTTGGCTTTCATTTGCTCATTTTCTACTAATTTTTTTTCTTCATCTGTTAAAGAATCTTGATTTTCAGATAATATTAATCTCTTATAATTTAAGTTATCTTTAGTGGCAATTTTTGATTTTTCAAGTACTTGTTCTGAAGATAATAATGATTTTCTTGTTTCTTCAGTAAATCTTTTTGCTTTTTTATTTTCAGAATCAAAATATGCAAGTAATTTATCAACTTCTGACATTGTTAATTTTTTTCTTTTCTCTTCTAGTAGTTCATTTAAAGCAACTTCAACTAAAACTATATCTTGTTCTCTTTCAGTCGCTCTTATTTCAGGGCTTTTAATTTTATTGATTGCCTCAATCAATTCAATATAACTATATCCCTTAAATTTTTCCTTTATTAGATTTTTTTGAGCTTCTCTTTGTTCTAACATACTAACCTCCTATAGTGGTTTATTTTTTATTTCAGTAAAGCTACGTGGATACTTAGTTTTATTATCTCCTATTTTTTTGATAATAACAAGATTTCTAATACTATTTTCTATTGGAAGTGTAAACGAAATAACATTTTCTAATTCTGAATTTAATTCCTTTATTGAATTAGATGCTTCTTCGAGTTCACCTTCAATTGATCCTTTCATTGGAATAAAGTATCCATTTACTTTAAGTAAAGGAATACACATTTCGTTTAATATATTTAATCTAGCCATAGCTCTACTTGTAACTAAATCATATTTACTTCTATTATTTATTGCAAATATTTCTGCTCTTTCTTTACATATAAATAAATCTCTTAAATTAAGTTTTTCTTTTACTAAATATAAAAATCTAACTCTTTTTTGTAATGTTTCAACTAAAGTTACTTTTAACTGTGGAAAACATATTTTAAGAACTATGCCAGGAAATCCTGCTCCTGTTCCTATATCACATATAGTTAAGCCTTTAGTTAAATCAATTGCTTTTATTAATGTTAAACTATCATAAAAATGTTTTAGATAAACATCTTCTTTTTCAGTTATTCTTGTTAAATTTACTTTTTTATTATATTCAATTAATAAATTATAGAACTCTTCTAGCTGTTCAAGTTGTTTTTCACTTAAATGAATTCCTAATTTATTAACTTCTTCTATAAAATTATTTAGATTCATTAAAATACCTCTTCATATATACTGATAATATTGCTATATCACTTGGATTAACACCACTAATTCTAGAAGCTTGTGAGAATGATAATGGTCTAACCTCTTTTAGTTTAACTCTTGCTTCTGATGCTAAGTTAGGAACTTTATCATAATCAATGTCTGCTGGAATTTTTTTGTTTTCAAGTTTTCTCATCTTTTCAGCTTCTTTTCTAGCTTTTTTAATATACCCTTCATATTTAATCATTATTTCAGCTTGTTCTAGTTCTAATTCATCATATTCCTTACTTAATTTATCTTTTATATCATTAATAGAATTTTCTGTTCTCTTAATATAATCAATACCATTCATTTTTCTATCAGATTTTATATTAATATTTTCTAATTCATTAATTATATTAGAAATATTTTCTTCTTTTTTAATTAATTTATTATATTGTTTTTTGTTTATTAATCCAACATCATAACCATATTTTCTTATTCTTAAATCTGCATTATCACTTCTAAGTAATAATCTGTATTCTGCTCTAGATGTAAGTAATCTATAAGGATCTCTTACTCCTTTAGTTACTAAATCATCGATAAGAACTCCAATATAAGCTTCATCTCTTTTTAAAATTAAAGGTTCTCTATGTTGTAATTTTAAACCTGCATTAATACCTGCCATTAATCCTTGACATGCTGCTTCTTCATAACCACTAGTACCATTTATTTGCCCTGCAGTATAAAGACCAGATATTATTTTAGTTTCTAGTGATGGATATAAATCCATTGAATCTATCGCATCATACTCAATTGCATAACCATATCTAAGTATTTTAGCATTTTCAAGTCCTGGTAATGAATGTACCATTTCTTCTTGTACTTCTGGTGGCATACTAGTGGAGAATCCTTGAAGATATATATCATCAAAATATCTACTTTCTGGTTCTAGGAATAATTGATGTCTTTCTTTATCTGCAAATCTTACTACCTTATCTTCGATAGATGGACAGTATCTTGGACCTACACCTAATTTTTCTTTTATTCCACCATACATACTAGATTTATTAAGATTCTTTCTTATTATTTCATGAGTCTTTTCTGTTGTATAAGTTAAATAACATGGTTCTTGTTCTTCTACTTTGTAATATGGTTTATCATCAAATGAGAATGTATATAATTTATCATCGCCTGGTTCCATCTTACACTTAGAAAAATCAATAGAACTTCTTTCAATTCTTTGTGGTGTTCCAGTCTTTAATCTTAGTATTTTAAATCCTAATTTTTCTAAGTTATCACTTAAATGAAGTGAGGCCCTGGTATGAGAAGGACCAGATCTAGTTCTAGTATCTCCTACTAAGATATCTGCTTTCATATATGTACCAGTAGTAAGAATTACTGCTTTAGATTCTATTTTTTCTCCATTTGATAGTATTACACCTTTTACTGTGGAATCCTCTATTATTAGGTCTTCTACCATTTCTTCAAGTAATGTAACATTCTTTTCTTCTTTTAGAATTCTTTGCATTTCTTTAGGATAAGCAACTTTATCTCCTTGTGATCTAAGTGATCTAACTGCTGGCCCTTTTGCAAAGTTTAGCATTTTCATTTGAAGTAAAGTTCTATCTGCGACTTTACCCATCATACCACCTAGTGCATCTATTTCCCTAACAACAATACCTTTAGCAGATCCACCAATATGTGGATTACATGGCATCATAGCTATTTTATCAATAGACCCTGTAACTAAAATTGTTTTAAATCCCATTTTAGCAGTAGCAAGTGTAGCTTCAACTCCAGCATGTCCACCACCAACAACGATAACGTCACATTTCATGAACTTCACCTCTTTTCTTTAAAAGCATAAGTATTATACTACAAATTTCAATTTTTTTAAAATATTTATAATTATATAAAATAATTATATAACAAAATCCACAATATTCTAAAAAAAACCAAGATAATATCTTAGTTTTCTTTATTTAAATCATTAATTTTTAATCCTTTTTTCAATGCTTTATTTCCACCAATTGGAAATCTTACTTTTTTATTTTGTTCGGGCATAATTACATGAAAATGTAATCTTTTTAGAGATGCTCCTGACTTAGCAGGATCACCATATCTCCAGCAGAATGCTCCACCATCAAGATTATACTCTTTAATTAACCTATTTATTATTACTTGTACTTCATCAAACGCATCTTTTGATAATTCTTCAAATTTATAAACATCGTCTTTTACTATTCCTAGTATTTGATATTCAGCATTTTCATAAGGAAATCTATTTAATGTTATACACCAATGATCTGTCTCAAATATTATTTTTTGAACTTCAGGATCTAGATTTTTTGGTGCTAATGGGTCTTCATTATTAGACTCTTTATTTATCATAATATCTAATTGATCTTGTTTCCTTGCATTTGGTGGATAAATAAATTTATATTTAGAATAATCTCTGGTATCTTCATATTCCTCGATTGGTTCTCCTACTTTAATAGTCTCAATACCTTTTTCTTCTGCTAAGGCGTGAGATCTTTTACTCCAATTCTTATCTAAATGATCATCCAAATAATATATCTTTTTTATTCCCTTATCTATAAGGGTTTTCATGCATTTATCACAAGGAAATAATGATACATAAATAGTATCTGTTTCTCCTATGTCACCTATTCTCTTTAAGAGATTTATTTCTGCATGTTCGGTTGTCGAATAGAATAATTCAGTTCTTTCATTTAAATCTTTTTTAGATATTGTATGATCACATTGATTAGTACCAAAATACCATTTACTATTAACAAAAGCCGCTGCTACCACAGGTGTTATCCAATCTGTTGAATCGCTTAAATGTTTACCCATTCCAATATAAGGTTCTTCTTCTAATTCATTTAATCCTAATCTCTCTTTTGTTTCTTCAACAGCATTATTAAATTTTTCTTCATAGTTTTCTACTTTATCTGACATATTAGCTATTAGTTTTCTTCTTAACTTATCAGATGTAGACGTTTCTGCTTGTCTAGGTAATACTAATACTGACCCACAATAGTTAGTTAATTGATTATATTCTTCTGTAGTATAATTTTCTGTAATTGTAACTAATACATCTGGTTTTACTTGTTTGATTAATCCCCATTTAGGTTCATCTACAGATTTGAATACTATATCATCTGCTAAACTCTTTCCAGGTTCATATTTACCTATCTTATCTCCACCTTGTTCTAAGATCATGTCATATCTTTCATCTTGTGGAATAAGTGGTCTATTCTTTCCTTTTCTTTTTTGTATTTTAGCATCACTATCAACACCAATTATTAAATAATCACAGTTAGCCTTTGCTTTTTTTATATAACGTAAATGTCCAATATGAAATTGATCCCATGATCCTTGAACTAAACCAATTTTCTTTCCTTCTCTTCTTGCTTGTTCTAAAGCTTCAATATCTAATTGTCCTTTTCTTTCATCATTAAACATACTACACTCCTACAGGTATTTTCAATATTTTTTCTTTTGGATGGTAATCTTTTAGTTCAAAGTCTTCTTTTCTATATTCCCAAATTCTATCATGATGATTAACGACTTCAAGTGTTGGGAACGCTTCTGTTTCTCTTGAAATCATTTCTTCTGCATATTCAAATGTATTATTATAAATATGAGCATTACTTATAAAATGAGTAAATACTCCAGGTTTTAAATTATGAGTTTCAGCCATTGCTAGTAATACTGCAGTATATTCAGTCCAGTTGCTTGGAAGTCCTAAAATCACATCACAACTTCTTTGCATCATAGTCATATCAAGTCTACCATCAATGATATTAAAATGTACCCATCCATGACATGGACATACTGTTACTTTTTGTTGATGATTTGAATTTCTAATTGTATATTCTGGTATCCAAGGAGAAATAAAATGAGTTTTTAGTTCAGGTCTTTCCCTCATTTGAAGATCTATTTCTTTCCATTGATCAAAACTTTCACCATCAGGTGTTGGAAAATCATGAAAAGCCATACCATAAGAACCTTTTCCTATGTCTCCTTTTTCTAATCCTCTTTTAGCACATTTCTCTTCAGTCACCCAAGGTCCCCAGAATCTACATCCGAATTCTTTTAATTGCTCTTCAGTATGTGCTCCGTTAATAAAACCACATATCTCTCCAATTGCACCTTTATAAAAACCTGAAATATCTCTTTCAGTTATAATAGGAGCTCCGTTTTCTAAGATATCAAATTTCATCATCATACCATGTATTTCTCTAGTATATAAAGGTTCTCCTGTATTACCATCAACCATTGGACTTGGATTATTTTCTCCATGCATCATAATTTTTTTAAGTAGATTGCGATATTGATATAACGCTTGACGCTTTTCATAAGGTTTGTATTCGTATTTCATAAATCCTCCTATATAAATACATACCCTTTTTTATTCTTTTTCTATCTTTATCACACTATTATAATTATAATAAAAAAATAAAGTTTATGCAATAAATATAAAGAAAAAACAATATTATTTCAATATTGTTTTTACGTCCTTCCCATTATAAATAATGTCATATAAATTATCTATTATTTTAGCATCTATATTATATTTTTTAGATAGATTATATCCAGATTTTAAACTATCTAATCCTTCAATAGTCATACCTACTTCTTTTCTTACTTCTTCGATTGTTTTTCCTTGAGCAAGTAATAAACCTGCTCTTTTGTTTCTAGAATCCATTGATAGAGAAGTAGTTAATAAATCTCCTAATCCTGCTAGACCATATATAGTTTCTGATTTAGCTCCCATTTTTATAGATATTTCATTTATTTCTCTTAAACCTTCAGTTATAAAATAAGATAATGTATTTGATTCATATCCTAAACCTTCTACTATACCTGATCCTAAAGAAATAATATTTTTTAATGCTGCTCCTAGTTGCATTCCGATAGAATCATCTGTATAAGTTAAATGAAAGTTTTCTGTTTCAAAAATATTTTTTAATTCTTTATTACCTGAATACATAACAAATGTTGGTATATCCCTTGCTATTTGTTCTGCATGAGATGGTCCTGAAATTACACTTGATTCCTTACCTAATTCTTCATAAATTACTTCTGAAAGCAACTTTTCATCTTCCATTCCTTTAGATAAAAGTACTATTTCTTGATTAGTAACAAAATTCTTAATATTCTTGCATGTTTCTCTTAAAACTCTTGATGGTGTTACAAGTACTATTATTTGTGTATTTTCTATTACTTTTTCATAATCAGTAGATGCTATTATGCTTTCATCTAGTACTAAATCTTTAATAAACATACATCTATGTTCATTGTTAATCATATCTGCTTCTTCTTGAAGATATGACCATATTTTTACATTATTCTTTTTACTTAATATCTTTGCAAGTGCACAACCAAAACTCCCACTACCTATAATTGCTATATTCATATATCCTACTTTCCTAGACAGAAGTTTGCAAATAATCTATCTATTAATTCATTATCATATTTTTGACCAGTTATTTCTCCTAAAAGATCTAATATATTTCTAATATCTATTTCAAGCATATCTATTGGTAAATCATTATCTAGAGATGTAATTAATTCTTTAGATATTTTTTTAGCTTGTTTTAATAGATTAATAGTTCTTATATTAGATAAATATGTCATATCCCCATTATTAATTTTATCTAATTCAAATAATTCATTTATTTTCTTTAATAAAGGTTCTACATTTTCATTAGCAGATATTTTAACTGAATCTTTAAATTCTTTATCTAATTTAGTATCCAAATCCATCTTATTAATAACTATTATTCTCTTTTTATTCTTAGTCTTTTCTAATAATTCTTCATCTTCTTTAGTATATTTATCATTATTATTTAATACAAATAACACTAAATCTGCATCATTTATTAGAGATAAAGATTTATCTACTCCAATTTTTTCTACTTTATTGTCTGTTTCTCTAATACCTGCAGTATCTAAGAAATTAACAAGTATTCCATTAACTCTAATAGAACCCTCTACAACATCTCTAGTAGTTCCTGGAATATCAGTTACTATTGCTTTATCCTCATTTAATAATGCATTCAATATACTTGATTTTCCTACATTTGGTCTACCTATTATAACTGTATTAATCCCTTCTTTGATTAATTTTCCACTTTCAGAATCTTTTAGAAGTTCATCAATTTGATTATTTAATTTTTTAGAGAACTCTCTAACTTTATCAATAGTCATTACTTCAATATCTTCATATTCAGGATAATCAATATTAACTTCAATATTTGATATTAAATCTAATCCTAAATCCCTAATGCTATTAATTTTTTTAGATAATTTACCGTCTACTCCATTAATAGCCATCTTTCTAGCTGTATCAGTTTTAGCATTAATTAAATCCATTACAGATTCTGCTTCAAGTAAATCTATTCTTCCGTTTAAAAATGCTCTTTTAGTGAATTCACCTGGTTCTGCTTGTCTAGCACCATTTTCTAATAATAATTCTACTATTTTGTTTGTTACTGCTATACCACCATGAGAATTAATTTCTACTATATCTTCTTTTGTATATGTTTTAGGTGCTTTAAATATAGATATTAATACTTCATCTATTACTTTATTATCTTTTATTATATGTCCATAGTTAATAGTATTTGCATTATATTTATTAATATCTTTATCAAATATTTTATTTACTATATTTAATGCATCATTACCCGATACTCTTATTATTGAAATAGCTCCTACCCCAAGTGCAGTTGAAATAGCTACAATTGTGTCTTCCATATCATCACCCTACTTTTTTATTATTTTTAAGAATGAAAAACATTTATTAATACCTTTGGTTTATTTTCTTTTTTCATTACTTTTTCTTTTAATATTCCATTCTCTACCAATTCATCCATAGTATTATTATATTTCTTAATCAAATCATTTAAAAAAGGAAAATCTTTATCTTCATTATAAAAAGCTCCATATGGTTGACCAAAATCTTCATCAATTAATTCTACTGATTCTTTATCATTAAATAGAAATCTTTTATCCCCAGTTACTTTTATATCAATATATAAATTTATTTCTTCTAATAATGGTTTTACATAATAATATCTTAATAATTGATCTTCCCCAGTTGGTTCTTTCCTTTTAAAATCACTTTTTTCTAATCTATATATACTTATATCATCATTTAATTCATATTGTTTTATTATTTCTCTCATAATTCCTCCTGATAATTTAATTATAACAAATAATTTATGAATAAAAAAGAGTCATAAGACTCTATTCTACAGGTTTAATTACTATTCTTCTATTTGGTTCTTCCCCTTCACTATCTGAAGTTATTCCTTTGAAATTAGATAATGCATTATGTACTAATCTTCTTTCATAAGAATTCATAGAATCCATAGCAATTGGTTCTTTAGTTCTTAAAACTTCTTTAGCTAATTTTTTAGCTAGTCTTTCTATATTATGTTCTTGTTTAATTTTATAATTTTCAACATCTAATATTATATTTACAAATATATTTGTTTGATTAGATACAGATGATCTAATTATATTTTGTAATGATGAAAGAGTTCTTCCATTTCTTCCAATTAATATAGAATTATCAGATGAATGAAGAGTTAACTTAATAAAATTCTCTTTTCTTTGTGATTCAATTATTACATCCTTTATTCCCATTCCTTCAACTATATCTTTTAATAGTTTTTTAGAATATTCTAATACATCACTTTTTAATATAACATTTAATATATATTTTTTCTTTCTTAATAATCCTACTGTTTCTTCTTTAACTTCAGTTAACATTTCATCTTCTTTAACATTAAGTTCTTTTAATGCTTGTAATGTTAATTCTTCTAAATTTTTACCTTCATATGTATATATTTTCATAGTACTACTCCTTAAACTTTAGCCTTTTTATTCTTTTTAATTTGCATTGCAATTAAATTTTGAACTATAGTAAATAAAGTTGATGCTATCCAATATAATGATAATGCTACTGAGAAATTAATAGACATAACTGCAATCATTATAACCATCATATTAGACATTACATTAGGATTAATATCTCCTTTTTGAGGAGTTGGTGCAGTCTTGTTAAATTTTTGTGATATTAATGTTGTAATTACAATTAATACTGGAATTACAATATATATATAGCTTCCTCCTGTAATTGCTTTTAAAGGTGTTGTACCAAGAATTAATCCAAATGATTTACCTTCAAAAATTACTGGTACCCTATTAATTGCTTCATAAAAAGCCATTAATAAAGGAATTTGAATAAATGCAAATAAACAACTTGCAAAAGGATTAATTTTATATTTTTTATATAACTGCATCATTTCCATTGATTTTTGTTGTTGTGATGCTTGATCATCTTTTCCTTCATACTTTTTATTTAATCTATCTAATTCAGGTTGCATTTCTTTCATATTTTCAGATTGCATTGCAGTCTTTTGTGTAAATGGTGCAAGTAATAATCTTATTAATAATCCAATAACAACAATTGTTAAACCATAATTATTAAATAATTTATTAACATTTACTAAAACCCATGCTAATGGTTTAACTAATAAATTTTCCCATAAACCTTCATAATTACTATCATTAATTTCAAATTTTTCACATTTTGGTAGTTTACTTATATTAATTTGTTTTTTATATTTATTATATTTTTTTATTAGTCCTTTATCTGTTGGTTGGCATAGTATATTTTCGTATAATGTTATTTTTACATCGTTTGTTTCATAAAATACAGCTTTTTTAGTTTTATTATCCTTTAAAACTGTTGTACAACCAGTTAAAATAAGAACTAAAAATAATATAACTAATATTTTAATTTTATTATTTTTCATTTTTTTCTCCTTCTAGTTTACATAATAATTCTAATAAATACTTTTTCTTATCTTCATAAGAGACATTTGAAATTTCTTTCCTTAATATTATAACATAGTCCATATTACTTTTGAAGACTAAATTACTCTTATCAATTATTTCTTTTATTTGTCTCTTATTTTTATTTCTAACTACAGCATTTCCTAGTTTTTTAGAAACACAAATACAAAATCTATAATATTTTGAATCTCTTTCCTTATTATATATATAGAAGAATTTATTCTTAGATAAATTACCAGTTTTAATTATATTATTAATTTCTTCTTGTTTCTTTATAATATTTAATTTTTTCATAGGCCTCCTTTAATACAAAAAAAACCACTAAAATTAAGTGGATAATTATTTAGATAAAGTTTTGCGACCTTTTTTTCTTCTACTATTTAATACTTTGCCTTTAATTCTAGAAAAAAATCCATGTTTTTTCTTCATATTTCTATTGTTAGGTTGAAAAGTTCTTTTCATTTATAAACACCTCCAAGTCCATAAAACATAATAGATTATAACATGTTTTTGTGGAAAGTCAAACATTTTAAAGCAATAAATACAAATTATTAACACTTTTTGTGGAAAAATATAACTTTTTTCGTTATAATAATTAATAAAAATTAATTATCAACAGATTCCACAATACTGTTGATAATTATAATATGTGGATAATATATTGTTTAAAACTTAAATTTGTGGAAAATGTGGAAAAACAGTTTATTATATTATTTTAATTAATAATTACTGTTTATAATTGTGTGGATAATTTTTGTGGATAAAAAAAATACCTATTTTTTGTTGAAAAATAAGGAAAAATAGGTATAATTAATGTTGAAAGTACCTGGGGGAAGGTGAAACAAATGGAGAATAAAGATCTAATTTGGGAAAAATTTCTTAGTATTATTAAAAAAAGAGTTTCATCTATTAGTTATGAGACTTGGTTTAAAGAGACTAGATTACATTCTCTTGGGGAAGATGCTGTTATAGTAGTTTCCACAATAGCCCATAAAAAACACTTATCACAAAGTTATGGAGATATGATAAGTGAAATATTAAATTCCATAACAGGTACAAACTTTAATTTAAAATTTGTTTTAGAAAATGAACTAGATAAAAAGGAAAAAGAAGAAATAATTGAAAAGCAAGAAGAATTAGGAGTTCCTTTTAATAGTTATAAAGATGCTAATTTAAATCCTGAATATAAATTTGAAAATTTTATAGTAGGGGAGAGTAATAAGTTTGCACAAGCAACTGCATTAGCAGTAGCTGAAAACCCAGGTAAAATGTATAATCCTTTATTTATATATGGAAATAGTGGTTTAGGTAAAACTCACTTAATGCATGCAATAGGTAATTATATTGTGGAAAATACAAATAAAAAAGTATTATATGTTTCATCAGATACATTTATCAATGACTGGATAGGTATAAATATAAAAAATAATGGTAATAACTTTGATAAAAAAGAATATTTTAATAATAAATATAGAAATGTGGATGTATTAATAATAGATGATATTCAATTTTTAGGAAATGCTCCTAAATCACAAGATGCATTTTTCCACACATTTAATACATTATTTGATAATAAAAAACAAATTATAATATCTAGTGATAATTCACCTGATGATTTAAAAAATCTGGAAGATAGATTAAGAACTAGATTTAACTGGGGATTAAAAGTAAATATTTTTCCACCAGATAATGATTTAAGAAAAAAAATATTACATAACAAACTATCTAATATGAATTTTGCACAACATATGTCTGAAGAAGCAATTGATTATATAGCTAACACTTGCCAATCAGATGTTAGAAAGCTTGAAGGAGCATTAACAAGAGTATGTGCATATGCTACTATATTTTTTCAAGAAGAAATTACTTTAGAAACAGCTATTGAAGCATTAAAAGGTAATTTTAGTAATAATAATACATATGGTGGTGGTTCTAATAGTTATGATATTAGTAGAATTCAAAAAGCTGTTGCAAATTACTATAATGTAACTGTAGAAGATTTAAAATCTAAGAAGAGAGTAGCAAATATTGCTTTTCCTAGACATATTGCTATTTATTTATCAAGACAATTAACAGATGAGTCTTTTCCAAGAATTGGTATGGAATTTGGTGGAAGAGATCATTCAACAGTAATGAGTTCTTGTGATAAAATAGAAGAAGAATTAAAAAATAATAAACAATTAGAAAAAATAATAGAAGAAATAAAAAAAAGATTAGAATAATGTGGAAATAGTTAAAAGTTTTAAACAGTAATTCACAGGTAAATTTGTTTTAAATAAAGGAAAAATTGTAGTTTTAAACATTATCCACATCAATAATAATATAAATAATATAAAAAAATAAAATAAAGGCATTTCAAAAATGGAGGTAAGGAAAATGAAATTCAGTATAAAAAAAGAAATATTATTAGAAAACTTAAATAAGGTATCACATGCAGTATCTACTAAAAATGTTATACCAGTACTAGCAGGTATTAAATTTGATTTAACTAAGAAAGGTTTAACATTGCTTGCTAGTGATAATGATATAGATATTAAAGTATTTATAGATAAAAAATATATTGATAATATTGAGGAAGAAGGATCTATAGTTATACAAGGTAAATTTTTATTAGATATTATTAGAAAAATACAAGATGGTATTATAAATATAGAAGTAATAGATGGTTTGAAATTAATGTTATATAATGATACATCTAAATTTAATTTAAATGGAATTGATTCAGATGAATTTCCTAATATTAATATAGAAATGAGTAATAATCCAATTACATTAAATAAAAAAGTAATTAAATCTATGGTTAATCAAACTATATATGCAACTAGTACACAAGAAAGTAGACCAATATTAACTGGTATTAATTTTAAAATTGAAAAAGATGTACTTGAGTGTATAGCAACTGATTCATATAGATTAGCAAAAAAGAAAATTAAATTAGATAATCCTGTGGATAATTCAATTAATATAGTAATACCTGGTAGAAATATAGGAGAATTAGTAAAAATAATTGATGATACTGAAGAAGATGTTAATATTCATATATTTACTAATAAAGTATTATTTGAATTTGATAATATTTTATATCAATCAAGATTATTAAATGATATTTTTCCAAATATATCAAGATTAATACCTAGTGAATTTAAATTAATAATTGATGCTAATCTTAATGATTTATTTAATGTTGTTGATAGAGCATCATTATTAACTAGTGAAAAAGAAAAGAATGTTATAAAATTTGAAACTGAGGGTAATACTTTAATTGTAACAAGTAATACACCTGAAATTGGTAGAGTAGAGGAAAAATTAGCAATTAAGAAAAATAATGATGAAGAAATAAAAATTGCTTTCTCTGCTAAACATATGATGGATGCGTTAAGAACTATTGATAGTAAAAATGTAAGAATATTATTAAATAGTGAAATTAGTCCAATAATATTAAATACTGAAGATAATGATGATTTATTACAATTATTAATGCCAATTAAGACTTATTAATATAAAAATTGCAAAAAAAATGCAATTTTTTTTATTTTTCGACAAAATTCGACAATTTTTTCAATTTTTTTGTATAAAAATAGGGGAATATTATTTTTTTTCGGGAAAATAATATATAGAAATCATATTAGTAAGGGGGAATGAAAAATGATTTCTTATGAAATTAATCGTAATACTTTAGCTATAATATCTATTAATGATACACAAACAAAAGTTGTTGAGAAAGATAATATATTTATTGTTGAAAGTAGTTCAATAGATATTATTAGAAATAGTTGTGAATTTTTTGGTAGTTCATATTTAGGAAGGAAAGAAGGAACTAGAAAATTAACAGGTATAACTCACAAATGTCCAATAATAATAGAAGAAAGTAATTTATTAATATTTTTTCCAACAGAATCACCAAGATTAACTAGTTGTTCATGGATAGGTTTTAATTTTATTAAAAAATATATTAATAATAATGGTAAAACAACTATTATATTTGATAATAATAAAGTATTAGATGTAGATGTTTCTTATGGTGTAATTGATAATCAAGTATTAAGATCTTCAAAATTAGATTCAGTATTACGAAAAAGATTAAATACTACTATTGTTTAGTAGTATTTTTTTATTTAAATTTAAAAATTAGGTACAAAAATACCCTTTTTTGTGTTATAATAGTGTTGTGTGTATAGGAGCATTATTTAAGGTGGTATGGTAAATATGAGGGGTAAAAAATAGGTTTAAAATGATTTTAACAAATTTACAATTAAAAAATTTTAGAAATTATGATAACTTAAATTTAACAATTAATAAAAAAATTAATATATTTATTGGTAATAATGCTCAAGGTAAAACAAATATATTGGAAAGTATATATGTTTTATCTCTTACAAAATCACATAGAACAAATAAAGATTTATATTTAATTAAGAAAGATACTTTATTTACAAAGATTATTGGTACTATTAATGATAGTGATAAGAATACTAAATATGAAGTACTAATTAATGAAAATGGTAAAAGAGTATCTATTAATGATAAACCTTTAAAAAAAGTTAGTGAATATTTATCAAAAATTAATGCAATCATGTTTTGTCCAGATGATCTAGAAATAATAAAAGGATCACCTCAAGAAAGAAGATCCTTTTTTAATATTAGTATTAGTGGTTTTAATAATGATTATGTTAGATATTTAAATGAATACAATAAAATATTAAGAACAAGAAATGAATATTTAAAGAATTATGAAATAATAAATAAAGAATATTTAGATG
>OCTW013426081.1_pt1 | contig 24709 bp, 19 predicted proteins | sample 1539671 | NCBI WGS metagenome assembly OCTW01 (sample SAMN02144230, study PRJEB22623) | gut metagenome | biome: sheep rumen | host: Ovis aries | place: New Zealand | reverse complement strand
TGTTTTACGGTAAGATGCATACAGCTTTCTCCTTTCTAAAGACTCGGAAACAGGATTTCCTGTATGCATATTATATCATATCCCTAACCGCCATTCATCCCACGGCCCAAGGGCACGTGGGTTTTCTGTCGGGAACTTTATAAAACTTTAGAAAAAGTATATGTTACTTGCATTCGAAATCATTGTAAAAGAAAAACTCCAGCTAACTAAACCGAAGGTCATACCTGTGATCATTTGAAACGAGTTGTTTAATCTGATATTTTCCTAACTGTTTTCGCAACATTGATCTATACAGTCTCAAATAAAAAAAGTCCCAACCATGGTCCGCAGTGCATTTCCGCCTTATGCGTGGCGGGCTCTTTCAATTAGAGTATAGCCAAAATGAAAAATATGCAAATGCTTTTACTAAAAACGAAGGCCTGAACCGGAATTTTAAATTCTAGTTCTGGTGATTCTATTTCACTACATAATTTTACATCTTCAAGAGAACGAATTATATCGATTATAAGCATACAATTTATCTTTTTCTTTGACAGTTGCTTCTAAATCGACTCAAACCTTTAACATTAAGTTAGAAAATGCCCTATTTATAGCATTTATTTAATTTTGTATATATATTATTAAATATTAGTAGTATTATTTATAGTTTTTAATAGTCATACTACTATATCTTTGATATAATCTTAGCGAAAGAGTTATGATGCTTGCCTTCAGAGAAAACATCTTTACTGAAGGCGAAAAAAAGCCTCCAGTAACTTAGACTGGAGGTGATGTGTATGGTTACATGGAATGAATTGTTCAATCTAGGTATTTTCCTAATTGCTTTCGCAACATTGATCTATTCAGTCTCAAATAAGAGACAAAAATAAAAGGCCTCTCCGTCTAGCACACGGATAAGGCTTCGCTACTGAAGACAAGCGACTGAATAACTCTTTCTTCGCCTTCATTATAACTTTTCTCAATCAATATTTCAAGTGTTAGCCATCAGTGATATTGCTGGTGGCTTTTATTTGTTTGAGGTCCCTCTTATTACTACTTTCGATATTCACAATCTCATGAGGTTAACACCTTTGAATGGAAATATTCAACACAGTTAAAGTATTCCTATTTCACTACATAATTTTACAGCTTCAAGAGAGCGAATTATATCGATTATACGTATATAATTTGTCTTTTTCTTTGATATTTACTTCTAAATCATATTCACTCAATTTAGATTTACCTATTAGTCATATTCTACATAAATTCATAATATAGTCACTTGGTACGAATCGCTTTTCTCAGAACGCATTATTACAGGTGGCAGTCTTTTTATTTGTTGTCTTTTAAAGACTAATATCCTTCTGACATATGTGCTGAAATACTTAGTCTCTAATAAAATTTGTATACTTTTCTTTTGTCATTGTTGGTTTGTCTTCTTGAGGCGCAATAGCCTTCATCATGAATGACATGTTTTTCGCTAGGTTATGTATCGTTTGTAATCCCTCTTCATCTTTATAGACATCATCACTTGTATAGCCATGAACATCATTCCAGTATGACGATGGAGCAATAGGCATACCAGAAATACCAAAGAACTGATTAAGAGATGTAAAAGTTGCTGAATTGCCACCACGTCGACAAGAAACAACACTTGCACCAACTTTCATATGGAGATCTGTCGTTGTACTGTAAAATAGTCGTTGTACAAATGATAATAATGTACCATTAGGATTGCCATAATAAACCGGTGAGCCTAGAATAATGCCATTTGCTTCTTCAAGTTCTGGTGCAACTTGATTGACAAGGTCATCAAAGATACACCTACCGGTTTTCTTGCAATGACGACAAGCTATACAACCTCTAATATCCTTTGATCCCACAAAGATTTCTTTCGTCTCAATTCCCTCTTCATGAAATATCTTGCTTGCTTCATCAAATGCTGTATGGATACACCCTTTTACATCAGGTGATCCATTGATCATAAGTACTTTCATTTTATTCACCTTCTTCATCTTCTATCATAAAACACGATTGTAACTACCGGTCAAGAACTTTCACCCATTTTCAAAAAGGAAGCATCACTGCTTCCTTAAAAACTTCCCTTCAATTCTATTTTCTCAACAATTCATCCAACCATACAAGACATCCATTTTCATCACAGCTTGGTAAGATTTGATCTGCAACCTTGAGCACTGCTAATTGCGCATTAGCCGGTGCTACTGCATAACTTGCCGCTTTCATGCATTCAAGATCCGCTAATCCATCACCAATAACTGACACTTCATCCCAAGACTTATAAAGTTGTCTCAATAACTGATTGGAACTTCTAAACTTATCAACATTAATATCAATGATATCGACAAATGTATCCGTGCTTCTTACAACCTTGACAGGAAAACGTTTTTCTAGATCTTCTTTAAGGCTGAAGATGACACGGTCAATTTCTGTCTTTGTTCCAGATGCTGTACACTTCCATACAGCTTGCTTTAAGCTTTCCTCTGGTTGCTTTGTAAGATTGTAGGCGATATGACAATTCTTGGCATCAAGTTCATAGCCTTCTGTCATCTTCAATGCAAGCATGTGATCTGGTTGAAGAATACCTGGAATAAGTTGATGATTAAGAATTGTATGCCAGATATCTAAAGCATCCTCTTGTTTGATTGCATATTCAAAGAGGGTATGATTAGTCTTTGCATCTTTGATATTCGCACCATTACAGCTAATGACATAACCGCCAAAATGGTCCATCTTGAGTTGTCTAGAAAGAGGCAAAACACCTGACAAAGCTCTAGCAGAGTTGAGGATGACAAGCATCCCCTTCTCTTCTAAAGCAATGATCTTTTGGGCAATCTCTTCATCGACATACAAGCCGCTACTAGGCCTCATTAATGATCCATCAATATCACAAAGAATTGTATGTATAGACATATTAGAATAATTCTTTTTGATGTGTTGCATAGAGATATTCATCAATGCAGTTACATACACGATCAATAATTAATGCTTCAGGACTATTCTCAATGACTCCTTCTCTTACCTTTGTATACTGAATTGGCATAAACTGGCTTAATAAATTAAGTGGTACACCATTTTCAAAGTGTTTCAATAAAACTTCTCTAGCCTTTACAACACTTTCTACAGGCATATAGTAACGTGAACGGTCTGAGAATGAGTACTTACGTTTAAGTGCAATTTCCTTTTCAGTACCTACATAATGCTTCTTCCAGTTCTTTGGATTGGCAAGCATAGCTTCATCAAGAACCTGTCTGAAATGGCTTCTTTCATCTTCATCATAGAGTTCATCTTCCGCAAATGATAAGGCGAATAATGCTTCACGCATTGCATAAGTTAAAGCTGGACCTACTTTTAAGATACCAACACCATCTTCAACCATTTCTCTTAATTTAATTTTTGTCTGATAATCAGTTGAATGACCTTCAAAGACAACATTATTATAAGCTTTGATAGCAGCCATTAAATCAACTGCTTTACTTCGATCATATTCTGTACATCCAGCATCTTTTTCTTCTACACCAGGTTGCACAACAATACCAATGACATTATCCCAGGCATGATCTAGGCCATGATCCTTGAAGGCTTTTTCAAATGTCGCAAGTGTTGCACGGAAGTCTTCAGGCTTAGTGACTTCTACATGATCACAAGCTGCACCACCCTGCTGGCCACCTGGAATTGGTACTTCTGAGCCAATGATATATACAGGTTCTACAGCATCGGGATGTTCTTCCTGATATTTCTTAAATGTTTCTTCAGCAACAACCGCTAATTCAGCACCACGTCTAGCGATTGTTTCATCACTTAAACGGGCATTCTGATCATCGTCAGCGACACGCATTGATGTATCGATATGAATTTTTGTAAAGCCGGCACCAACATAACAACGAATAAGTTCTGCGGCCTCCTTCATTGCTTCAGCTTCAGGTTTATCAGTGAAAGTAAGTGGGCCTAAATGGTCACCACCTAAGAATAACTTTGCCTTATTAAAACCAATTTCATCAGTTAACTTTTCTACAAATGCCTTAAAATCAGCTGGCTTCATACCAGTATAACCACCATACTGATCGGATTGGTTAGCTGTACTTTCAATAAGTACGCAAGAGTCATCTTCTTTTCCTTTCTTTAATGCTGCTTTAATAACATATTCATTTGCACTACAACAAGAATAGATACCAATTGCTCTACCTTCTTTTTGTGCTGTAACAATTTGTTTTAATGGATTCTTCATTAGTTTCATCCTCCTTACTTTTACAGTATAAAACGAATCATTTTTCTTTTGAATAGAGTTGGTATTTTATATAAGTTTATAATTAAAAAACACAAATAAGTAGGTTGAACTAACCTACTCATTTGCATTTTTCATAACATCATCAACTAGAGCTGCAATACAGCGATATTCTCTTTTCGCATGAGCTTTGACTTCTGGCAAAGCATAGTCCATGACACATCCATTATAGCCATATTCCATTAATGTTAAGTCATTAGCAGCATCACCAATAGTATAAAGGTCCTTTAAATCAATACCTTCTTTCTGGCGAACAATTTCAATTCCTGTGGCCTTGCTCATACCTTTTGGCACAACATCTACAACATACTTATTGGCATAAGCTTCAATGCGATCGCCATATTCTTCTCTTAGCTTTGTTTCTAATTCTTTCGCTCTTTCACGATTTTCAAGCGAAATAACAATCTGTGCATATTTGCCCATCTTCCATAAATCTTCTTCACTCATATTTGGTTCTAAGCCTGGATAACGGTGTTCTTCTAATTGATCGTTGATAATAATACGATGACGATAGAAGCCATCATTGGCTACATAGGAGACGCAATCAGGCTGTGTATGTGCACTTTTCATGATTTCCAAACTAAGAGCAGTATCCAAATATGAAGAGAAGAGTTCTTCCTGCTTATTATTAAAAAGCATGCCACCATTATTGGTAACGAAATAATCAACAGGTAAGTCATATTTCGTTGCTTCACCTAGTATTGATTCCATTGAACGACCTGTATCAATGACAAAGAGATTGCCTGCTTCTTTCCATCTTAAAATCGCATCACGATCTTCTTTTGTCACATGATCTTGATATTTTAATGTTCCATCATAATCTGTCGCAAGTAACTTCATGTTTATACCTCATCTTTCTCTCCCATTATAGGCAAATTAGCCTACTTACTTCAAGTAACAAGCTAGCTAAAAGGGGAATCTTTCGATTCCCCTTATTGAAGCTTTGAGAGTTGGTTTATGACCATTTATATCGCAATTTTTATTAAGCTACAACCTTCCAAGGAACTGGTACAAGTGGAGTATAACTACCAGCCCAAATACCGAAGATAGCACCTACAATACCGATGACTAAGATTAAGCCGATACATTTAACTGGAGTCCAGCCTTTCTTCTTAATTAAGTAGAACATCCATAATGTAATACCCAATGGTAAGATACATGGAAGAATCATATCTAAGTAATTCTGGATAACGATTGGGGCTTTACCATTTGGAATAGAGATACCAAGTTTAGTACCAGCACCATAGTTAGAGATTAATGCACCTACTACGAATACACCAAGAACAGAAGCTGCATGAGTGAATTCCTGTGCATATTCAGTAATCATGCTGACAGCTTTCATACCTAAGTTATAAGCCCAATACATTAAGCCATAACGTAGAGCCATTTCAGCAACGAATAAGATTACGAAGTAAAGAATAGGACCTAAGAATGAACCTTTAATAGCCATATTAGCTGTTAAACCAGCTGTGATAGGAACTAATGTGTACCAGAAGAGGGCATCACCGATACCACCTAATGGAGCTGCAACAGAGATACGAACTGTACGGATAGTCTGGACATCAGTCTTTAACTGTTCCATTGATAATACGATACCCATAACGAATGTTACTAAGAATGGGTGTGTATTGATGAAGTCCATATTGTGAGTCATTGAAGTAGCTAAGTCTTCTTTGTTTGTATGGATTTCTTCTAGACCTGGAAGCATTGCCCATAACCAGCCACCAGACTGCATTCTTTCATAGTTGAATGAAGCCTGAAGCATTGTTGAACGCCAGATCATTTTCGTTAATGTAGATTTGCTGACACGAGGAGCAGGATTAGTATCTACATATCTTAATTCTTTATTAGATTCCATCGCTGAATCCTCCTTCTTCTACCTTTTTGTTTAATCCAGTAACACGGAAATCGTTAAGTGCAATAGCTACACCGATGAATGCTACTAATAATAATGTTGCTGAAGATAATGCTTTAACGTTACCAATAACTAATGCTGCAACGAAACCAGCAAGGAGGTAACCCCACATATCGTTTGCTAACATAATCTTCAATAAGATAGCGAAACCTACGAAACGCATCATACCACCAGCTACTGATAAGCCGCCCATGAACCAAGAAGCGTTCTTAGATAACTGCTGTAATGGTTCAGACATTGCAGTACCACCAACATAAGCGATAATAGCGATAACAGCGAATAAAGTACCTAAGATCAAGCAAGAGATTAAGTTAACCTGAGTGATTCCCTTAGGATTAGCTTCTTCAGCTGCTTTATCAGCTCTAGCCATTAAGCCAGACATGATTGTGAATGTGAATGTTACTACATACTGACCAAATGTAGCGAAGATCATACAAGCACCAAGTGCTGCGTTGATATCCATCTTAGCCTTAACAGCAAAGATCATAGCGACAACAGAACCTAATACTGCATTTGGTGGCTGTGCCCCACCAACTGGCATGTTACCAATCATCATTAACTCATAAGTACCACCAATAACTAAACCTGTCTTTACATCACCTAAGATCAAACCGATAATAGGACAAGCAACCATTGGACGATAAGCAATTTCTGTTAATGAGAACTGGTCAATTGCGAAAATAAATGTAACGATTGCCAATAAGACAATTTCAATAACGCTCATATTAATTACCCAATTTCCCTTCTAAAATTTTTCGACACTATTCAAATAACTTATTAATATCTTCTGCAGCGAATTGTGGAACTCTACGAATTTCAAGTTCAACACCTAACTCCTGCAATTTCTTGAAAGTAGCGACGTCATCATCATCTACAGCTACCGACGTAGCGACCTGACGTTTACCTTCTTTCATGTGCATGTTACCAATATTCACTTTCTTAATTGGCACACCACCTTCCACAAGTCTTAAGACATCCTGTGGAGTTTCACAAATGATTGCGATCATTTGTCTTGGGCTTGCCTTGTTGATAACAGCGATTGTTTTATCAATAGAGAAGTATCTTGTCTGTGCATAACCTGGAGCAGCCATGTTCATAAGACCCTGTCTTAATTTGTCTTTAGCTACTGCATCGTTTGCGACTAACAAGAGGTTTGCTCCTACTGAACCACACCACTGTGTTGCAACCTGCCCATGAATCAGACGATTGTCGATTCTTGTTAAAACGATATTTGGCATAAAATCCTTCCTCTCCAAGAAGTTAAATCTTTGTTACTCCTTGCCTATATGGTAATACTATTGCCTAAAAAAATATTTACATTTTTTAAGAACGAATTTGTCTCTTTTGTTGTTTTATATCTTTTTTTATGTTCTTAAAGAGAAAAACAAGCGTTTTGTAAGGGCTTCATTTGTCTAAATGTACTATTTAAGTGACTTAGAAGGGATAAAAGGGTACATTGAGCATTGATATAAGTCATTTGTAATAATTTTATCATCATAATAATTTTTATGCAATAGATTTACCAATAAGTGCAACTTGTAACCACTTCCAATATAATTTCTATACATATTATAGTCTTTTTACTAGAATTTTTTAACTTTTAATGTGCTATAATGTTAAAGAGCTTACATTTATTATGATGAAAGGAGCAAATTGATATGTTTAAAAAGACATCTGGTATAGATTTTCTTAAATATGGTGAAGTATTTAATGAAACTGATGGGCGTAAAGGCAAACAGTTTTCTGAAGGTAATCATAAACTACCCGTTGAAAATAAGGACTTAATTTTTCTTTATCGTGCTAATGAGGATGTTTATTTCAGAACACTAGAAGGTATTACCCTACTTGTTGTCTCAGAAGATCTTAATCAGGAATCATTTCAGACATTTGTTGTTCATCGTGTTGTAAAAGTAAAGGCCGGGATATATTTTAACTTTATTGCTTTATCGGACACAGCCTTTATCGAACTAGCAACAACCCCAACAACAATCATCCAAAACTACTTCTTCGATCAAACATATGTCTATCATCGTATAACACCTAAATTTAAAGTACATGAATTAATTGCCGATTATTATAACGTAAGAAGTACGAACTATCATTTCAATGGTGAATATATTCCTTTCTGGGAAATCACCTATGTTGATAGTGGAACACTGTATACTGTTATTGATGGTGTTGAGTATGTTTTGAACCAGAACCAGATCATCATTGCTCCACCCGGTGTCTTCCAGGAACAACATACTAAAGATAAACCTTGCTCCTATCTTACCATTATTGCCAGAATGGAAGTTGATCCGCGATATAATGACATCATCTTCAATCGTATTCATACAGCTGATCGCAATATTAAACAAATTATCGAAGACTTTGTAAAAGCCGATAGTGATGAATCAGATATTAGCGGAGACAATCTTATTGTCATCCTAGAAGCAATGCTTGCAACAATTGTCCAGAACACAAGAGAACCATCACAGCGTATCGCAAGCACACCAATGCAACAAAAATTTGAAAATGAATTGCTTGAACAAATCATCCTCTATATCAACGAAAACATCTTCACTACATTCAATGTTGAAGATTTATGTGATCAGTTTGCGATTAGCCGTTCTTCCCTTCAGGCACTCTTTAAAGCCAATCTCAATATTGCTCCAAAGGAGTATATCAGCAATCTCAAACTGCAAAAAAGCAAAGAACTCATTAAAGAAAGCAAATATACGATTTCCGAGATTGCTTCAATGCTAGGTTTTTCTTCCATTCATTACTTCTCACGTCGCTTTAAGCAGAAATTCGATATTAATCCAACCGAATATGCCAACAAGATCATTAAATCCTAATATTCAAATTCAGAAAATGAAAATACTCCCTCTTGCTTATGTGTTAAAATGTTCACATAGTGAAGGGAGTTTTATTATGAAGTTTGAAAAATTATTTACGCCTTATAAAATAGGCAAAATGGAAGTCAAGAACCGTCTGGTGATGTCACCTATGGGGACGAATTCCGCATTCACAAATGGAAGAAAGGATGAACAAGAGATCGATTATTTCATTCGTCGTGCTAAGGGCGGTGTTGGAATGATTATCAATGGCTGTCAGATGCTGAACGAAGTCATTGCCCAGGGTTCAATGGAAGGCTATCTTGATAGCTATTCTGTATTGCCCGCTCTCACATCAATGGTTGATGGTGTGCATCGCTATGGTACACGTATTGTTTGTCAGATTTCTCCAGGTACTGGTCGTAACGCCTTTCCTGATACAATGGGCAGACCACCAATGAGTGCTTCTGCTATTCCTAGTGCCTTTGATCCAAATGTCATCTGTCATGCTCTGACAAAAGAAGAAATTGATGAAATCATGAAAGGAACGGAATTTGCGGCTGGTTTGGCCCGCGATGCAGGTTATGATGCCATTGAAATTCATGCTCATGCTGGCTACTTAATTGATCAGTTCATGAGTGCTTGCTGGAATAGGCGTGATGATGAATATGGTGGAAGTGCTGAAAATAGAACACGTTTTGCTAGAGAAATGGTTGCTGCTATAAGACGTGCTGTTGGCAAAGATATGCCTATTCTCTTTAGAATGTCACTGGATCATCGCTTTGAAGGTGGTCGTACATTGGATGAATCGATGGCCTTACTTGAGGCTTTAGATGATGGTAATATCGACGCATTTGATATTGATGCTGGTTGTTATGAAACACTTGATTATATCTTCCCACCTGCATATTTAGGTACAGCTTGTATGGACTATGTCTGTAAGGAAGCGAGAAAACATACCAATAAAGTTCTCTTGAATGCCGGTACACATGATCCTGAATCAGCTCTTCGTCTAATTGAATCAGGTGAAGCTGATTTTGCCATGCTTGGTCGTCCATTAATTGCCGATCCTGATTTGCCAAACAAACTGATGCATGATCATCGTGAACAGGTTAGACCTTGCTTAAGATGTAATGAATTCTGTATCGGCCGTATCTGGAACAATCATACAAAACTAAGCTGTGCTGTTAATCCAGAAGCAATGGAGGAAGTGAGATTCCATATCACAAAAAGTGAACAGCCACAAAATGTCATTATTATCGGTGGCGGTCCATCTGGCTTAGAAGCTGCAAGAGTTGCTGCTTTAGAAGGCCATCATGTTGCGCTTTATGATGCCAATAAACGACTAGGCGGTACAATGCGTACAATCGCAACTGCAAAATTCAAAGAAAAGATTGCCCAGCTTGCTGACTACTATGAAGAAGAACTGACAAGACTTCATGTTGATGTCCATCTTAATACCTATGTAACAGGAGATGAGGACTTCCTTAAAGCAGCTGACCATATTATTGTTGGAACAGGTACAAAGCCATTCACACCATCAATTCCTGGTATCGAAGATAAGAGAGTCATTGATATTATAAGTGCACATAAAGATGAATCTCAAATTAAAGGAGAACATGTTGTCATCTGTGGTGGTGGTTTATCCGGATGTGATGCTGCATTAGAACTTGCTAGTGAAAAAGGCAAAGATGTCACAGTTGTCGAGATGATGGATGAATGTGCTAAAGATGCTATGTTCATCAACAAGATTACCCTCTTTAGAAAGCTTGCCGAAAGTCATGTCACATTATTGACTAACACAAAGGTTACAAGCATCCAGGAAGATGGTGTCCATTGTCAAACAAATGAGGGAGAAAAGATTCTTAGAGCAGATACAATCATTTCTGCCTTTGGCATGCGTCCAGTTACTGATATTGCTGATAAGATTGATGCTAAATACCACTTAAAAACAAGAAAAGTTGGAGATTTATTCAAGCTTGGTAAGATTGGTGATGCAATTAGAGAAGGCTATTATGCCGCTAGTGCAATTGAATAGTGTTGAAAAAAGGTATTGAGGTTGATCCCCAATACCTTTTCTTTAGTCTTTCTTGTTTAAGATTTCCATGAACTGTTCACCTGTGATTGTTTCATTAAGATAAAGGAATTTCGCAAGTTCATGTAATTTATCTTTGTTTTCATTAAGAATGTTGATTGCTTTTTGATGTTGTTTCTTGACCAAGGCAACAACTTCTTCATCAATCTTACGTTGTGTATCACTTGAAGCTGCAAGTGAAGCATCACTGCCAAGATACTGGTTTGTCACAGTTTCAAATGCAACCATGTCAAAGTCACTCATACCAAATCTAGCAATCATCTGTCTAGCAATCTTTGTTGCTTGTTCAATATCATTGCTTGCACCTGTCGTTACATCACCAAAGACAACTTCTTCAGCCGCACGACCACCTGTTAATGTTGCTATCTTGTTTTCAAGCTCTTCCTTTGTCATCAGGTAATGGTTGCCTTCATCAACCTGCATTGTATAACCAAGGGCACCTGATGTTCTTGGAATGATTGTGATTTTGGTAACCGGTGCAGAGTTTGTCTGCTTAGCTGCCACAAGCGCATGACCAATTTCATGATAAGAGACAACCATCTTTTCATGATCTGTCATAATTGCATTCTTCTTCTGATAACCCGCAATAACGACTTCAATAGATTCTTCTAAGTCAGCCTGAGTCACAGCCTTACGGCCATCACGAACAGCTCTTAAGGCTGCTTCATTGACAATATTCGCTAGTTCCGCACCACTTGAACCACTTGCCATTCTTGCGACCTTGTTGTAGTCAATAGCATCGCTAGTCTTTACCTTCTTGGCATGCACCTTAAGTATATCTTCACGACCTTTTAAGTCAGGCAGTTCAACAGGTACACGTCTATCGAAACGACCAGGTCTTGTTAAAGCTGGGTCAAGTGATTCAGGACGGTTTGTCGCTGCCAAAATCATAACACCAGTATTTCCTTCAAAACCATCCATTTCTGTTAATAACTGGTTGAGGGTCTGTTCTCGTTCATCATTACCACCAAGATTACCACCATCACGTTTTTTACCAATCGCATCAATTTCATCGATAAAGACAATACATGGTGCTTTTTCCTTAGCTTGCTTAAACAAATCACGAACCTTTGAAGCACCCATACCGACGAACATTTCAACAAACTCTGAACCAGACATTGAGAAGAATGGCACATCGGCTTCACCGGCCACTGCCTTTGCTAACATTGTCTTACCTGTTCCAGGAGGACCTACCAAAAGAATACCTTTTGGCATTGTGGCGCCAATTTCTTTATACTTTGCAGGATTTTTTAAATAAGAAACAATTTCTGTCAAGTTCTCCTTAGCTTCATCTTCACCAGCCACATCATCGAACTTAATACCTTCTGTACTCTTGACATAGACTTTCGCATTGGATTTGCCAAAGTTACCAAGGCCACCAAAGCCTCCACCACCAAATGACATCGCATCAGAGTTATTCAGTGTATCATTCATACGTTTTCTAAAACGATTACCTAACCACCAGAAGAAAGCAATTGGGACAACCCAATAGAGAATAAAATCAAAAATTGGTGAATTCTGTGTTTGTATTTCACCTGTAAATGTTGCTCCTGATTTATAAAGCCTTTCTGTTAAGCCACTATCTTCTACTTTTGCAGTCTTGTAAGTCTTCGTTTTATCCTTGTTGGTGAAGAGGATACGATTGTCTTCAATTTTGACTTCCCCAACTTTCTTATCTAGCGTCATTTCAATGAACTTGTTGTAACCTACCTGCTCAATTTGTGCATCTTTAATAGCAGGTAAGATTAAGAAGTTACCAACTAAGATTAATATCAAGGCAACAATATAATATCTTGCCAGCCTTTTCTTAGGATCTTTATTATCTTCTTGTATCATATATTTCACACCCCTTCAGTGCTCTTGAATACAGTATAATCCAATATACAGTAGTTCTTCAACGAAAGTGATTCTAATTGATTATTGTTAACTTAGTTTGAACATAGTAAAAAGAGATATGAAAACATACCTCTTATTTCTTAATATGAATGGTCAAGATGACTTCATCATCTGTTTCTGTTTGTTCACTATTAATATCACTGCCAACTGTCTTTTCTGCCATATCAATAGCTTGCTTAAATGTATTCAAGACAATCTTGACATTACGGCTAAAGGCTTTCGTCTTACCTTTTTTAGGCTTTGGCGCTTTAGGTTCCAGCATGGCTTTAATACGTTTTTCTGTTTCTTCAACAGTGAGATCATTAGCCTCAATATTTCTTAACATATTATTTTGTTCTGCTGTATTGGAAAGCTTCAACAAAGCTCTGGCATGACGTTCAGTAATCTTGCGTTCTTTGACAGCGTCCTGAACAGTTATTGGTAACTGTAATAGACGTAATTTATTCGCAATAGTAGATTGTTTCTTACCCATTTGTTTTGCGAGTTCACTTTGAGTGATATTTTGTTGATCAAGGATTTGCTGGTAGGCAAGAGCTTCTTCGATAGCTGAGAGATTTTCTCTTTGAATGTTTTCGACTAAGGCTGCATTAGCTGTTTCTTGGTCATTGAGTTTCTGAATAATCACAGGAATCTCTTTAATACCGGACAGTTTGCAGGCACGATATCTTCTTTCCCCAACGACAATCTGGTATTTTCTAAAACCAATTGGTCTAACGACAATTGGCTGTAATAAGCCATTCTTTTGAATACTTTCGGCTAATTCCTGTATTTTTTCTTCTTCAAAATGTGTTCTAGGCTGTTCTTTATTAGGTTCGATAAGATTTAGGTCTAAGAACTTATATGTATCTTTACGCATGTCAAAGACTTCCTTCCTACAATGGTTTCTTCTTGATCTGACCAAATGCTCTTGGGTATTTTGCAGGTGTATTCTTCACTTTATGGATAATCAGATTATGACGGTGATCATTCTCATCAGTTAGCGTAAAAGCAACATCTTTTACTATCTTACCACCAAGCTTCTCAATCCCCTTACTTGCTTCCTTAAGCTCAGCTTCACCCTGCAAGCCCTTAAGCACAAGAAAGTCCCCGCCAACCTTAACAAGAGGCATACATAACTCATCAAGGATATTGAGTCTAGCCACAGCTCTTGCCGTAGCGATATCGAAAGACTCACGATGCTTTAAGGCAAATTCTTCAGCACGTGCATGTATTGCTTCAACATTGTCCAAGCCTAGCTCTTCAATAAGATGATTCAAAAAGGTAATACGCTTTCCTAATGAATCAACAATTGTGACATGTAAGTCTGGATAAACAATCTTTAGAGGAATACTTGGAAACCCCGCTCCTGCTCCTACATCAACAATGGATTGATTGTTGAAATCATAATCAAATGAAATTGTCAGTGAATCCAAGAAATGTTTTAAATAAACATCATCATGATCAGTAATAGCTGTGAGATTCATCTTCTCATTCCATTCTACTAGAAGTTGATAGTATCTTTCAAACTGATTTAATTGTTTTTCACTTAAGATGATACCCTTATTCTCTAAAGCTGTTTGAAAATCCATAATTATTCTCCATATTTACTCTTCAAGTATATCAACAACACAGAAATATCAGCAGGATTAATACCTGATATTCTGCTTGCCTGAGCTACTGTTACTGGGTGTACTTTCAAGAGTTTCTCTCTTGCTTCTAATGATAAATTGATAATCTTATGATAGTCAATATCTGCAGGAATTTCTTTTTCTTCCATGCTTCTCATTTTCTCAACCTGTCTAAGTGTTTTATCAATATATCCCTTATATTTAATATTAATATTTACTCTTGTTTGTTCTTCATCAGTTAAATCTGTTTCACCAATATAATCCTTAATTAGATTATACGATACTTCTGGTCTTTGGATAAGTTCTTTTGCGCTGATACCTTCTTTTAAGCGTGTTGAACCAATTGATTCAAGAAGATTATTGATTTCTTCATCTTTTGGGGTAAAGCGAATTGTCTTCAGTCTTTCAATCTCACCATCAATTCTTGCCATCTTGTCAAGATACTGCTGGTATAGAGCATCATTGACTAAACCAACCTGATGACCATATTTTCTCAGTCTCGTATCGGCATTATCATGACGCAGCAATAAGCGATATTCCGCCCTGCTTGTCAACATACGATAAGGCTCTTTTGTGCCTTTTGTGACTAAGTCATCAATCAGGACGCCAAGATAGGCTTCATCCCTTCTAAGAATCAATGGCTTTTCGCCTCTTACCTTGTGTATCGCATTAATACCGGCAATCATGCCCTGACCAGCTGCTTCTTCATAGCCCGATGTACCATTGATCTGACCAGCCGTAAAGAGATTTTTAATGACCTTTGTTTCGAGTGATGGTTTTAACTGTAATGGGTCGATGGCATCATATTCAATCGCATAGGCATATTTCAAGATTTTACAGTTTTCAAGACCTGGCAATGCATGAACCATCTTGTCCTGAATGTCATGGGGCATACTTGTTGAAAAGCCTTGAACATAAATAGAATTCATTTCACGTGACTCTGGTTCTAAGAAGATCTGGTGTCTTTCCTTGTCTCTAAATTTGACAACCTTGTCTTCAATGGATGGACAATACCGAGGACCAACACCCTTGACAATACCTGAATACATTGATGATTTATCAAGATTATCAAGAATCAGCTTATGAATTGTTTCATTCGTATAAGTTAACCAGCATGTATCCTGTTCTTCAACAGGAATAAATTTGGTTGTTTCATAGGAGAAGGCAAGTTTCGCATTCGTCCCTGGCTGAACTTCCGTCTTGCTGTAATCTATTGTATCAGCAGCAACACGTGGTGGCGTGCCTGTTTTTAAACGCTGGATTCTAAATCCTAAGTTCGCTAGTTTGCCTGAAAGATACTTTGAATAACGTTCATTATCTGGTCCACTAGGTGTTTTTGTCGCCCCAACAAGAATTTCTGCTTTTAAATATGTTCCTGTTGTCAGGATTGTTGTTATACTTTCAAAAACACGTCCATCCTCAAGAATAACACCTTTACATACACCATCTTCTACAATCAGGTCTTCCACCATGCTTTCAACAATATCAAGATGATCCTGATTACGAAGTACTTGCTGCATATAACGAGGATATTTTTTCTTATCTTCCTGTGCTCTTAACGCCTGTACGCCTGGTCCTTTAGCGGTATTAAGCATCTTCATCTGGGTATAACAAGCATCTGCGCTCTTTCCCATCTGACCGCCAAGTGCATCAACTTCACGCACAATAATGCCCTTAGCAGGACCACCTATAGCGGTATTACATGGCATCTGGCCTGCATTCTCAAAATGACTTGTGATTAATAATGTTTTTAAGCCCACTCTAGCTGGTGCTAGACAGGCTTCGATGCCTGCATGTCCGGCACCTACTACAATGACATCATACATAAATGTACCTCTTTTCGCATTAGAAACTATACCACAATCATATTGTCTTTTCAATCAAAGGACATGTATAATAAGGATGGTGATGAATTATGAAAAGTATTGATATTTTGAGAGATTTTAAGAATTTTGCTGTACTTGGAGCAACCATCGATGAAGAGAAGTATGGCTTTAAGATTGTGCAACGCTTATGTGAGATAGGCAAAACAGTTTATCCTATTTCTCCTAAGTATGAAGAAGTGAATAGCTTAAAGGCTTATAAGAGCTTACTTGCGATTGAACGTCCGATTGATGTTGTTGTCTTTGTCATCAACAAGAAGTTTGCATCACAATATATTGCAGAGATGCGCGAACTTGGAATTGGTTTTGCCTGGATGCAGCCTGGTACATATGATGATAATCTCATCAATGATATTCAGAGCCTTGGCATTACACCTATTAAAGACTGTGTTCTCATTGTTTCAAAGGAACTATGATGATGGAGATTTCAAAGCTATTAACGATACCACTCTATACACCACTCTATAGTGATGATTTAGATATGGTGAATGGCTGTGGTACACCTATTTTAAGAAGAAGTACGGATGACTCACAACGTTCTATCTTCTTCTTTACTTCTTTAAATGCAATCTATCATTTTATTGAAGAAGATGACGGTATTGTCGATGATGTCTATCCCTTTGCCACAGTAGAAGGCGACACATTTATCGAGCTTCTACAAAAAGCCTATGTTCTTGGGATGACGCATGTTGACTTCAACCTCGACGAAGAGAACCATATTGCCTATAAGCTTGATTACTTCTTTAAGCAATGTCATATTGAACCAACACATAAAAACATCACATCAATAGGTACATATCCTATCTACAACTATTATGACCCCTATAAACTTACCCAAGCACAGATTGATAACCTCTCTACCAACTACACACAAATGAGTCTCCCTGAGCTCATTTATGCCTATCACAAAACACCTGACAAAGCCATTCTAGAAGCGCTGCGTCTAGCCCTTGATCATATCACTTATTATTTGAAACTCAGTGATTATCATGAACCTATCACAGATAACAATCAGCTTTATATCTATTATACAAACCGCTTTATCTATCACCAAAGAAATCAATATACATCTTTAGAGAGTGTGGAAGTTCTTGATGATTTATTGAAAAAATTTGCGATTAAAGAAATCGTAATCACGGATGGTGCTCATGATAAGCTGATCCTACAAACTTCCACATTTCTCTCACAAGATCTTCACAAAACCTATCAAGATCCATTATTTACACTATTAATAATAGATTTCCAAGATGATTACTATGGTGGTTATTTGCATGGTGTCATCAAGTCAGACAACAACTACACCCTTTATACATCAACATCTTCATCTTCAATACATGTTGATGAAATTGTGGAAGGCCAAACGATTGTCACGAAGGCTAACGATAGTTATATCAGAATAAAAACCGACAAGCCTATTACTGAATACAACTATAGTGTTCTTACTAACATGCCAGAAAGCGACAATCCTGTACTCTCTGCCCTTGCTTTCCATACAGAAAGCATGATGGTCAAGCCTGGTTACTCAAAAGCTCTTGATGCAGCTATTCTTCGTGGGCATTATTATCTTATTGGTGATTATAAAGCTGTCTTATCCCCAAAATACACACAACAGCCTTATCAGGAAGTTGATTTCAACAAACTTCTTGAACAACATAAAGATATCTTAATCAACGAGGGTGCATTAAATAGTCTCTTACTTCCTCAAGACTATTTATCACACCTTCAAAATAAAACAGAAGATATTTATGAATCATCTTCAAGCTCTATTATCACATACATATTGCTTGCTTTACTTGTCTTACTTGTAGTTATGTATATTTATTTTACTAATTGATGATGCTAAAAGCCTCAAGTTACTGAGGCTTTTTCTTTGTTTCTTATTTCGTTGTTGACTTCCTGGGTGATTGTATCTCCACCCTCTTCTTTCCATTGCTTGACAAAGTCATCAAAATAGCTTACAGGCTTGCTTCCTGAAATGATCTGAAGATATGCATCAGATTCTAATTCTTTGAGTTTCCACATCTTCTTATTCATGGTCGCTGTTGTTGAGAAATAACCGGACTTTACTTTGACCACGTTGTTCTTTTCAAGCAGACCTAGTGCTTCTATACGTGAGGCATAGGCAGCCCAGTTTTCGGCACTGTTTTCTTTCTTCTTTGCGAGATAATTCTTGCAAGCTGTAGCATAGGGCACATCGATAGCCATGATGTTCTTTGAAGATGCACCATTTAATATCTTGGAGATATTGTAATAGCTTCTCTTTAAGGCATCCTGGTAATCGACATTGATGGCAATCGGTCTAGCTGTTGGATCAACGTTAATTTCATAATACCTATTAACATCCTCAATATTTTTATGATCATAACGAAGATAATCAAAGATAACAGAAATAATCTTAAAGATGACTTCTGGATGCTTATAGCCTTTTCTTACAACAACAAACTTACTTGATGGATTAACTGAATGATAGGTTGTACTATTACCATTTGTCTTAATTAAGTATGGTTTCCACTTAGCACTGCTGTCTTTCTTGATGGCATCAACAAGAGGATTATTAGGTACCCACCACGGTCCAAAGATTGCTCCACATCTACCATTAATAATTTCCCTGGCAATATCATTACTTGTTCTTAGCAAGAAGTTCTTATCAAGTACACCTTCTTTATAGAGATCGTGTAAATGTGACAATGTTGTTTTAGCACCCTCATTTATAGAATCATATTGATATGTGCCATTTCTTTCAATCCACTGTTTTGGATATGTATTGTTGGCTGCAAAATAGAGATTAAGAAGATATTCACTTGAAAAGCCTGTACCGGCAGTCAAGCTTGTATCAGCCATTAAGCCATCAGCACCTTTATACTTCATAAAGGCTCTGACAATATTTTCTACATCATCGAGAGTTTGTGGTTCTTGAAGATTCAGTTCTTTACGCCAGTCATCCCTGACCCAGAAGAAATTAGGCCCGTCATCAATATTTGTTTCAGGCATAGCATAGATTTTGCCATCGAATGTTACATTATCAAGAATGGATGAATCATAGGATGCATACATATCTTTAATACGTGATGAGGCACATTGTTTATAAGCTGTTGTGAGATCTTCAATCAGATCATTTTCAACAAGATATTCTAAATCATCAAGTGATTCAACTATCATCACATCAGGTAATTTCTTAGAAAGAATCACATGACTCACATATTCACTATAATGATCACCATAACCCTCAAAGATATCTTTGTTTTGTACATTCAGTTTCTTTAATAGATATCTTGTATAAGCATTATTTTCATATGTATCACCAATAGGCATATAAGAATTATTATAACCTGTTAAATGAGCAATTTTATAAGTAACTTTCTTTTCATAACGACCATATGGTGTACGTGTTGCATCCAAAGCCGTAAAGGAGTCGCGATGCGACTCCAATTGACAACCTGTAATTGTGAATACTGAAAGTACTACGATGAATAACTTTCTTACCATCATTGATCAACCCTTTACTGCGCCAGACATACCTTCGGCATAATATCTTTGTAGATATACAAATAATATCGCAATTGGGATTGAAACGCAAACAGCACCTGCAGCAAATCGTGTATACCATACATCAATGTATTCTTTAGACAACATATTCCATAAGCCAATAGCGACTGTATAGTAATCGGAATTGGCACGGCAAATAACTTTTGCGAAGATGAAGTCTAGCCATGGAGCTAAGAATGAAGTCAGGACTGTATAGACAATGATTGGTTTTGATAAAGGAATAGTAAGTTTTGTGAAGACTTGCCATTTTGTTGCACCATCAATATAGGCTGCTTCATCAATAGCCTTTGGAATTGTATCAAAGAAACCTTTTGCGATATAGAAGCCCATACCAGAACCTGCTGAATAAACAAGGACTAAGGCAACTCTGATCATTCCGCCTTCAGAAAGGCCAAGTGTTTTCAAAATATAGTAAACGGCAATCATGCTCATGAAGCCTGGGAATAAGCCCAAGATCATCGCAATATTCATGAATGGCTTACGTAACTTGAATCTCAGTCTACTCATACAATAAGCAACGGAAAGGACAAAGAAACAGCTGATGATACAAGAGAAAATAGCAATAACCAATGTATTCAAGAACATCTTAGGGAAGTTCAAGATATTTGTATCTGTAAAGAGCTTTACATAGTTATCTAAAGTATATGATTTAGGGAAGAATGTATCGACATAGCTACCTGGATCTGCTCTAAAGCTTGTGAGAATAACCCAGAAGATAGGAAGTAACCAGACAGCTGCGAGTACTGCTAGGAAGGCGTGAACAATGACATTCTTAATACGCTTCTTTGTCTTATAAGACTTTGTAATCTGTTTAGCCATTACATGAATCCCTCCTCATCTTTATAACTGCCTGTATTACGATATGTAACTAAGGCTACAATCGCTAATACAATAAATGTAAAGATACCAATAACAGCACCAATAGAATAATACTGCTTATCAATAGTCAATTTATATAACCATGTTACTAACAGGTCAGTCTTACCTGCTGTCGCACCAACTGGTGTTGGGTCACCACCTGATAAGAGGTAGATGACATTGAAGTTGTTGACATTACCTGTGAACTGCGTAATAAGATATGGTGTTGTAACGAATAACATATATGGTAATGTAATCTTCATGAATGTAACGAAGGCATTCGCACCATCAATCTTAGCTGATTCATAAAGTTCAGCAGGGATATTCTGTAAGATACCTGTAACCTGCATCATTGTATAAGGAATACCTACCCATAAGTTAATCACAATAACACTTACTCTTGCCCAAGTGACATCAGTAAAGAATGGTAGGCTTGTAGAAATCCAGCCAGCATTCTTTAACAGTACGTTGACAGCACCTTCAGGCTGTAACATTGTACGCATAATTAATAAGCTGACGAACTGAGGAACAGCAATAGAAAGAATAAAACAGAAACGCCAGAATGATTTCCAGTGTGTTTCTTTACGGTTGATCAAAATAGCCAGAAGCATACCAAAGAGATAGTTCAGGAATGTCGCAAAGACTGCCCATACTAATGTCCAGGCTAGAACACTCCAGAATTCCTTACCAATAGAGCTATTGAAATTCAAGACCGTACCAAAATTCTTTAAGCCGACCCAGTCAAATAAAACTAAGTGGTTGCCTGTAATAGAATAGTTAGTGAAGGCCATGGAAATCATATAAACAAGTGGCAGAATTGTGAAAATAAGAATACCTAGTACTGGTCCAGTCAATAATAAACCAGCTAAGTTTTCATCAAAGAGTGATGCAATATCTTCTTTGAATGTATTCAAGTGTTTTCCTTCAGAAGCTAGCTTTTGTGATTTGTAGGAACTCTTAACACATGAGCGCCATACAAGAATGAAACCAATCAAAAGGAAGATTGTGGCAATACCATACAACAGGATTACCAGTGAGTTATCACCAGCACTATATTCATAGATACCTTTTGCCTCATTCCATACACCTTCCTGTGCAGCTTCACCTAAGCCAGGCAATTTCGCAAGATTATAGAAACCATTCGTCACCATAAACAGGATGAAGGCCAGTTCGAAAAGCAAGAAGAGGGCCCCCTTAATAAACTGCTTGTGTTTGAAATGTCCAGCTCCCATGATGACCATGGATAGCTTCGTCATTGAATCCCCTTCAGTTACTGCATTCGCAAATGAATAAGGGTCCTGAAATTCTTTCATTTTTTTCTTCTTATTGAATTTCATAACTTACTCCTTCCTATATAAGTGAGGTCTCCAGACGACTCTAGAGACCTCTTTAATGAATGAATTATTTAACAGCGTCTGTATTTAAAGACTTAACAAATTTATCTGTTTCAGCTTTGTAGTTAGCGGCAGTTACTTTCTTAGCAATAAGATTCTTACCGAATGTTTCAGTTGGTGTCCAATAGTTACCCATAGCTGAGATTGTAGGCTGAACGATAGAAGTGTTGTTGATAGTGTTGTTCTGAGCTGTTACAAGTGGATCTTTAGCAACTTCTTCATTCTTTAATAATGTAGTGTTACATGGAATGATAGATCTTAATTTATAGTGATCTTCCTGTGCTTTTTCACCAGCAAGATAACGAGCTAATGCGATAGAAGCCTGCATATTCTTAGAGTTAGGGTTAACAGCGACTGCTTTAGAACCAGAGAAGCTCTTTAACTGTTTAGCCTGACCATTGATATTAACTGTTGGTAACTGAGCGATACCAAGTTTATCACCTAATGCTTTCTTAACTGCATCATAATCCCAAGAACCAGAGAACATAGCTTTTACAGTACCCTTACGGAAGTCTGTTAAACCTTTACCATCAGCATCATTTTCGAAGTTAGGGTTATTAACTAAGTCAACTAAGTATTTAGTAGTAGCATAACCATTTTCGCCACCGAACTGTACGCCAGCCTTCTTGTCAGTACCATCACCAAATAGTGTTCCACCATTAGCAACATAGAAGCTTCCTAAATACCAAGAATTGCTTACTGGGAAGGCAACCTTGCCCTTGCTTAACATTGTATCTAAGCTCTTCACATCTTGATCAGAGAAAGCAGTCTTGTCATAATACATAAACCAAGTATTACCAGTGAATGGTAAACCATAAACCTTACCATCAGAAGTAACTGAATCTACTAATGCCTTTGTATTATTATTCTGTACATCCTTTAATGCATCGCCACCAAGCTGAGCAATGGCCTTAGCATCAAGTAATGTACCTAACTGGTCATTCGCAAACATGTATACATCAGCTGCTGCTTTAGCATCCTGAGTAACTAACTTACCAGCATCACCTTCTGAACATACACCATATTTGAAGTTGATCTTCCAATCTTTATGTTCTTTAGCGAATGCTTCACATTCTTTCTGTAACCATTTACCGCTCTTTGCAGACTGGTCTTCCTGTGGTGACCAGACTTTGATTGTCATAGCTCCACCATTACTTGAACCTGTATCTGATGAACCAGATTTAGCACAGCCAGCAAGGCCGAACATCATCGTTGCTGCTAGGGAAGCAGCTAATACTTTTTTCGCATTCATTATATTATTCCTCCTTACGAATTCCCTCTATTTTCTTTACACCCATATTATAGGATTTGAAGCGCTTTCTTTATATATCAAAGATTTTTGTTTAATGTTGAATTTTTTAGAGTTCTTATGCATTTGATTAGAATTTCAACACCCATTCAAGTCTTTTCAAATGATGTTTTCATAAAATGAATGTATATTGACCATGTATTTTATTTTGACTATACTTTATTTGCATGCAAGTCATTGCACGCATTGAGAGTTGGCATATAGCCAGAAGATATCACCGTTTCTTAAAGGAGCGGTGATATTTTTGTATGTAAAAACAGAGTCGTGAGACTCTGCTTTATTTCTGATCCGGTCTTTTTTCATATTTATGTTTAGGTAAGCGAATTGTGACAACCGTACCCTGGCCAACAATACTTTCTATATGTAAGCCATACTCTTCACCATAGAGTAGTTTAATACGTTGGTTAACATTACGCATGCCATAGCCCTTACTATTTTGTGAAAGCATCGTGTTGATTGTTTCTTGATCCATGCCAACACCATTATCCTCAACCATAATATAGACATTCTCTTCATCAACGGTCGCATAGACCTTAAGTACGCCCTTACGATCTTCCAGCAAGTCAATACCATGCCCTATCGCATTTTCAACAATTGGCTGAAGAATAAGATTTGGTGTTTCATAATCCATAATAGCGTCATCAATTTCTATATCGAGATCGAATTCATAGTCATGCATCATTTGCTGGATATCAAGATAGGCATTCATATTCTTGAGTTCATCAGCTAAGCTTGTTGTATTATGCCCCTTGTTCAAAGCTGTACGATAGAAGTCGGAAAGTGCGAGGGTGATTTTCGAGATATCATTCTGGCCACTCTCAATCGCCATGAAGTTAATCATCGAAAGGGTGTTATAGAGGAAGTGGGGGTTGATTTGTTGCTGGAGAGCACGCATTTCATAGTTCTTTTGTGCAAGTTTGCTTTCATAGACTTCTTCAATTAAGAACTTGATACGGTTGATCATATGGCCAAAGCCTGTAATCAATTGACCTATTTCATCCTGGTCCTGACTTTGCACCATAACTTCAAGCTTGCCTTTTTCAACAAGTGTTATATTATTACGCAATGCTTCAAGACGGCTGACGATGAACTTACTTGTTGCCCATAA
>OCTW013403854.1_pt1 | contig 24710 bp, 25 predicted proteins | sample 1539671 | NCBI WGS metagenome assembly OCTW01 (sample SAMN02144230, study PRJEB22623) | gut metagenome | biome: sheep rumen | host: Ovis aries | place: New Zealand | reverse complement strand
CGGGCTAACGCTTCAATCGACTTCATATTGTGTAACATCACCTGCTGACGTGCTAACATCACCGCTGATAAAGCCAAACGCACAGATACTAATAAATAAAGGCCTTCTGGAATCATCCCAATGACCGCTGCGACGCTAGATACGACACTTTCGGAAAACGGCTTGTGGGCAAAGAGATAACTTTGACCAAATAACATGAGACCAATTGGAATAATGGCGACCCCAGCAAATTTGACAATCCGATCAATGGCTTTGACCATATCCGATTCTTTATTATTCACTTTTTTCGCTTTCGCGGTTAACTGCGAAATATAGGAATCATCGCCAACATGGGTTAATTCCGCTTCGCATTCCCCGTTGACAATAAATGAGCCCGACATCAATGCACTATCGACAGTTTTCTCAATTTCATCAGCTTCCCCAGTTAAAAGGGCTTCATTGACGTTGACACTGCCATTAATAACTCGCGCATCTGCAGGAATCTGATCGCCGCCTTTAAGAGCGATGACATCCCCTAATACCAGCTCTGAAACAGCTAGCTGTTTTAAGCTGCCATCACGATAGACCATCGCGGTGGGGGCATTTAAAATATTTAGGTTATCTAAAACTTTTTTCGCATACACTTCCTGGGCAATGCCAATGAGCGTATTGATAATGATGACCACTAGGAAACTCAAGGAGTTCCAGGCCCGTGCTAAAATAATTAAAATCGCTAACACGAAGAAGATAAAGTTAAAGTAGGTAAAGACATTTTCTCGCACGATTTCACCAATCGTTTTTGATGTCTGTTCATGACTGACATTGCCTTGTCCTGCCGCTTGTCTCTTTTTCGCTTCTTCACTTGTTAAACCGATCATCTAACCACCTCACATACCTTAATAGTAACACTTTCTTGAGACTCTACCAAACTGAAATGACATCTTCATGAATTTCGCATCGCGATTTTTTTCATTTTCCTGTTGCAATAAGGAAGTGGGTATGATACTATAAACGAGCAGTCGATGCGGATTTACTCAAGTGGCTGAAGAGGCTCCCCTGCTAAGGGAGTAGACCGGGTAACCGGTGCGAGGGTTCAAATCCCTCAATCCGCGCCATATCGCAAAAGTAAACGGAAAAGAAATTCTTTTCCGTTTTTTTAAATGTCGATATAATCTCCTTCATCAAGATGACGATCATACAGTTCCTGATCTTTAAACTGTAATGTTTTCTGATGTCCCTTTTCGTCTTCGACAATGACATCATCAACCTGCTCGTAACCATCAGGCCGTCCTTCACAGCCAAAATCCGGCTCTAAAATACGAATAATCTTATAGCGCATAAGCTCCCCCTTTAATGATATGCGCGCGCTTCTATTAATAATGTCACATTATTGGCATACTCTTCAAAAAGATCTTCTTTGATCAAAGCCACCACTAAAGCTAATGAATTGGCTAAGGAATGAGAAGACTTCTTGGGACTGAAGCGGCGATCTGAGAATACATTATAACCCTTTTCCTGCAGGTTTTCTAGTAACTCCGGATGCTCTTTCAGTGAGCGGATGACTAAATAATCGACTAAACTCTGTTCCTGGGCTAAGGTAAACTTATGTCCATCCCATTCAAAGTAAATCGGTTTGGTGAGTTTGGTGCGGCGTTTCTTTTTGACACCATCGATCATCACTTCTTCGACAAAATCCTGATAATGTTTGCGGCCTTGGTAAACAATACTGTTTTTTAGTGCCGCTTTGAGATTGATTTCCGTTTTGCCATTGAGAATCTTTAAGCCCAGCTCACTGAGCTGACGGCCATCCTCATAATCCGTCTTACTGGCAATATCTAATGGCACAAAGGAAGCATCGAGAGCACGTAATTTCTTGCGTAAAATATGATTGGTTAAGTGGGTATCTTCAGCGGTTTTATCACCAAAAGAATCGTAGTGTGCTTCCAGCATTTTCACGCGAAAATGGGCATGGGGCTGAGCCACGAAGGCGAATGACTTTTTTAACATATGTTCACTCCTCTCTATCTTCATTATAATCAAAAAGTGTGATTTTCCTGAAAAAAGTTCGCCTTTCTAAAAACTTTTGATACAATGAGCGCGAAAGGAGTTTTTTTATGGACTATAAAATAGTAGAGCGGTCGCAATTTACGATCACGGGCTTCACCCAGGACTTTACCGCCGCGGATGCCTTTTTAAAGATCCCCACTTATATGAATACTATGACCACACACATTAATGAAAATAAGCTTCCTATCGGCGACCTCGCAGTGACCATCAATGATGAACAGGATTTTAATACCATCCATTTCTATCTCGCTAGTGAAGGAAAGAAAGATATTGCCGGGTGCTCATCTTATACATTCCCCGATGGCTTATGGCTTCAGTTCCCCTGCTATGGCGCTTATCCCTACGCTCTCCAGCAGCTTGCTTATGAAGTATATAATGACTTTTTACCAAGTCATCCCGAATTCTCCATTCGCTTTGACGCTTCGATCGATTACTTAAGCGCCGGTGATCGAAAAAGCCCAGATTATTATAGTGAATTTTGGCTGCCTATTGAAAAAAGATCGGATTAACCCGATCTTTTTTTACTTATTAATAGTCCCGACACCATCACTTTTCGTAAGCGCATCAACACCTTTTTCATCAATTGTCCCTAAACGTGTGATTTTAGTGTTTAAGGTTTCAGCCTTGGTCGCAATATAGAGAGTATGCCCTCCTTTGACATAGAGATCACCCTTTTTTATAGCGCCCGCTGTTTTGTCAGCTACATTCAGTGCATTATCTAATTCACAGTAATAACCATGGCGATCTTTCGCGCAGTTGAGTTCAATTGGGGCAATTGACAATAATGAATTGGCTGACTTATTGCTTAATAAGGTCACTTTATACTTTTGCTTATTCACGCTTAAGGTCATAGTTTTAGCCTGCTGCTTTTCTTCGACTTTGACATTTTCCTGATTATTGGTATCAGAGCCGGTATCCTTTTTAGATGAGCAGCCCCATAATCCTAAGACTAATAAGACGGTTAATAACTTTTTCATAGATGTCCTCCTCGCCAAGAGTATAGCACCATTACAGTAAACCGCCAATGGCTAAGAATAATGGTGCGAAGACTAATGAGACAATGGTCATTAATTTGATGAGGATATTTAAAGATGGACCAGAGGTATCTTTGAATGGATCACCAACAGTATCACCAACGACCGCCGCTTTATGACAAGCCGATCCTTTGCCGCCTAAATGACCATTTTCAATATACTTCTTCGCATTATCCCAAGCGCCGCCGGCATTACTCATAAAGATCGCCATCATGACGCCAGTGACTAAAGCCCCGGCTAGCATACCGCCAAGAGCAGCGGTTCCTAATAAAACGCCCATGACAATCGGTGCTAAGACAGCCACTAACCCTGGCACGATCATTTCATGTAAGGCTGCATTAGTCGAAATAGCCACGCAGGTCTTATAATCCGGTCTGGTTTCGCCCTGTAAGATACCTGGCATTTCTTTGAACTGACGACGGACTTCTTCAATCATCTTGAAAGCGGCTTTGGAAACGGAAGCCATGGTATTAGCGGAGAATAAGAATGGCAGCATTGCCCCAATAAGCAAGCCAATAATGACTTTATAGTTTAAAATATCAATATTTTTAAGGTTAACAGCCTGAGCATAAGAAACGAATAAAGCCAATGCCGTTAAAGCTGCGGAACCGATCGCAAAGCCTTTGCCCATGGCTGCTGTCGTATTCCCGACAGCATCTAAGGAATCGGTAATATCACGAACGCCTTCATCTAAGCCCGACATTTCCGCAATGCCGCCAGCATTATCAGCGATTGGCCCATAAGCATCAACGCCAACAGTAATAGCAGTTGTCGATAACATTCCGACGGCTGCTAAGGCGATGCCATAAAGATCACCAAAATAGTAAGACGCAAAGATCGCAATACAAATAAGCATAATTGGTAAAACTGTCGATTTCATACCGACCGATAAGCCACTGATCACAGTCGTTCCGGCGCCGGTTTCAGACTGTTTCGCAATTTCTTTGACCGGGGCATAATCGGCAGAGGTATAGATTTCTGTAATCATCCCAATAAGGACGCCGACAATCAAACCAGCCACGACGCACATACCGTATTTGGCGTCACCAAAGATCGCGACGCTTAACAACAGACCACCGATAAAGACAATCGTACTCGCCGCATAAGTCCCAATTTTTAAAGAACTCGCAGGATTGGTATTTTTTGATTTACGGACAAAGAAGGTCGCGATAATGGCAGCTAATAAACCGATCGAGGCCACTAATAATGGATACAGAGCGCCCTTGGCATCGAGGAAGGCTACACCTAAGGTAATAGCGGAAATCAATGCGCCAACATAGGATTCAAATAAATCAGCGCCCATCCCGGCAACGTCACCGACGTTATCGCCAACGTTATCGGCGATGACCGCTGGGTTACGGGGATCATCTTCCGGAATGCCAGCTTCAACTTTACCGACTAAGTCCGCCCCAACATCCGCAGCTTTGGTATAAATCCCGCCGCCGACACGAGCGAATAAAGCGATCGAAGAGGCCCCCAAACTAAAGCCCGATAAGACATCGACATCTTTGGTAATCAGATAAATAATAGAGACACCAAGGATCCCAAAACCAGCGACACATAATCCCATGACACTGCCCCCAGAAAAAGCGATATCCAGTGCTTTATTAGAAGCGTACTGACGAGCTGCATTAGCGGTGCGGACATTGGCTTTGGTGGCAACGTTCATGCCAAAGTAGCCGGCTAGGGTGGAAAGCAAAGCGCCCGCTACAAAGCAGATCGAGGTAACGAAGTTACCAACGCCAATACCGATACAGAAGAATAAAATAATGACAAAGATAATGAGCACACGATACTCACTCCACAAAAAAGCATGAGCACCTTCCGAAATAGCGGAAGCTATTTCTTTCATTTTCTCGGTTCCTTCGTCCTCTTTGATCACGATGTGCGTGAGATAAAAAGCAAAGAGGAGCGCTATGATTGCGACAATAGGAACGAGATACATAAGATTCTGATGAGACATAAGACAACACTTCCTTTCAAACATCATAAATTCCTTTAACTACTTTTTATTATAATCAGCTCTTTCACAAAGTGAACATTTGCACAATTTCTCCAAAAAATATTTGTGATATAAAAAATAGAGAAAATAGAATTTTATGCCTTATTTACGATGTTTTTGGAAATTTTATACAAGTATTCTCTTTCTCTTGACTTTTCTTTTTTAGACAAAATACCCCTTTTTGCACAAAAAAGACTGACATAAAAGTCAGCCTCTTAAAGCATTTCTGCTAATTCTAAGATTAATTTTTCGGTTTTCTCCCAGCCTAAGCAAGGATCAGTAATAGATTTTCCATAAACCCCATCTTCTGGTTTCTGACAGCCATCAACCAGGTAAGATTCAATCATTAACCCTTTGACTAAGTTTTTGATATTGTCATTGCAGTTTCTTGAATGCAGCACATCCTTAGCGATACGGATCTGTTCTTCGTAACGTTTACCAGAGTTAGAGTGGTTGGTATCAACGATGACAGCGGGATGTTCTAAGTTTCTTTCCTGATATAAATTGTACACTTTTTCTAATGTTTCATAATGGTAGTTTGGGTAAGCCTTCCCGTTTTCATCAACGTAACCACGTAAGATTGCATGGGCGAAATCATTACCTGGCGTCTTAACTTCCCAGCCACGGTAGATGAATTTCTGTGAAGCCTGAGCAGCGGTAATCGAGTTCATCATAACGGTCAAATCGCCGCCTGTTGGGTTTTTCATGCCAACCGGAATACCAGCGCCAGAAGCGACTAAACGATGTTCCTGGTTTTCCACTGAACGGGCCCCAATAGCTACGTAAGATAATAAGTCAGAGAGGTAACGATGGTTCTGTGGGTATAACATTTCTTCAGCACAGGTAAAGCCAGTTTCTTCGACCACGCGTTTGTGCATATGACGAATCGCGATGATCCCCGCTAACATATCTTCTTCACCAAGGGGATCTGGCTGATGTAACATGCCTTTATAGCCTTTTCCGATCGTTCTTGGCTTATTGGTATAGACACGTGGAATGATAAAGATTTTATCAGCCACCTGATCCTGAACTTTTCTTAAGCGGTGCATATAATCTAAAACAGCGTCCTCGTTATCAGCTGAACAAGGTCCGATAATAAGTAAAAATTTATCTGAACGGCCGGCAAAGATATCGCGGATCTCTTCATCGCGAGCCTGTTTCAGCTTTTTCATTTCTAATGTCACAGGATACTGATTCTTAATTTCCTGTGGTGTTGGTAATTTGCGGATAAATTCCATCTGCATATCCATAATGATTATTCCCCCTATATTCGATAGTATCTACATCTTACTTGAAACGATCATAAATAGCGAGCACTTTTTATAAAAATTATGTATTTTTTTATTTTTCACAAATATTATTTACACTTTATACTATTTTTCGATACCTTTCATTAAAATATCGACCATTTGATTCAGAGCATCCATATAATCGAGATGTGCTTCCACTAAGATATCCCGTTTAAAAAAGTTCTCTAGCGTGGAGGTATAAATAATCTGAAATAAGTTTAAGTTAATATCTCGAATGACCCCTTCATCAATGCCCTGTCGCAATAAATCAAAGGTCATCTCCCAGCCTGATTCCAAATAATACTGCACTTTTCGATAAGCTGAAGGATACTTATCCTGTAAGACATAAAGACCAGTCATATCCATTTGTAAAAAATTTTCCGGCATCGCCGCCAGAATCATCTGAATTCTTTCTAACGTCGTATGACTGAGATCATTTTTGACTTCTTCTTCCCTCTCTTTGATACTCGCAAAGCAGTAATCCACTAAATCATTGATCAGGGCATTCTTATCATCAATAACCTGATAAATTGTCTTTTTCGAAACTGACATGTCTTTGGCGATGTCATCCATCGTGAACTTCAACCCTTTTTGTTTATAGACTACTAAAGCTGCTTGAATAATTTTCTCTTTCAAATCCATAAGATAAAGCCTCCCCTTTATAAAAACATCTTATCATTTCTCCCCAAATGCTCAAAGGCTTTTCATTGTCTCTTTATAAAATGTATCGTTATACAACTTGACCAGGAGACATAAAAAAAGAACGATCCCTAATCATATTAGAATGAAGCTTAAGGATGATTACGCTTTATGTTATTCCCTTATTTTTCTATCTTTTTAAGGAAAATATCTGGCTATTTTCTACGCATGCACCTGATCATTTTCTAATCGGCAGACGTACGCCAAAGTCTTCTTCACTTCCTGTGATGGGATTTTTCCTGACGATCTTTGCGATAAAAGATGGCCTATCCAAAAGACAATTGTGGCAGAGATGTCCTGACGAACACCTATATCAGTGCCGCCTTAAAGCAGAGGCTCTGATCCTGTAAAAAGAAAAGCTTTCGTCTCTCTTGCAGTATTCAATATCCAATGGCAATGAAAAATGGATGCCCATGCATCCATTTTCAAGCAGAAAGACAAGCTTATTTCAATTGACCTAATTGTTCCAGTAACCCTTTCACGTCATCCATTTTTGTAGCCCAGGACGTTGCTAAACGAATAACCGTATGGGTATCATCATACTTTTCCCAGAAGCCATAAGCCACAAAGGCCTGCATTTTCTTCAGATCCTCATTGTTCACAACAATAAACTGCTGATTGGTAGGCGAATCGATATAAAGATGAAAACCAAGCGCTTTTAAACCTTCTTTCAAAGCCATCGCACAGTCAATGGCATTTTTAGAAATCTTTAAATACAGATCATCGGTAAAGAGCGCATCAAACTGCACTCCCATCAAACGTCCTTTCGCTAATAAAGCGCCATTTTGTTTGATCTGTGTTAAGAAATGTTTAGGCGCATTATTATGTGTAAAAACAACTGCTTCCCCGCATAAAGCGCCCACTTTCGTGCCGCCAAGATAGAAAACATCCGTTAACGCGCCGATCTCTTCAATTTCTAAGTCATGTTTTGCTGCTAACGCGTAGCCTAAACGGGCGCCATCCAAGAATAAGGGTAAGTCATATTCATGACAAACATCGGAAATAGCGGTCAGTTCGGCTTTAGAATATAAGGTTCCATATTCCGTTGGATGAGAAACATACACCATCCCTGGGAAAGCCATATGTTCATGGTTTTCATCGGCGTAGAATGTCTCTAAATAGTCTTTTAATTCACCCGCATCAATCTTTCCATCATGAGAAGGAATCGTTAAGACCTTACGGCCAGCGTGCTCAATCGCCCCTGCTTCATGGAAATTCACATGACCCGTCGTCGCTGCCACTACAGCTTCATAAGGCGCTAGCATCGTTGAAATGACGATCATATTGGTCTGCGTGCCACCTGAGATAAAGTAAATATCATCACTATCCACTTTCGTGAATGCTTTGATCTTTTCTTTCGCGCTGGCGCAGTAAGGATCACTGCCATAACCCGTTAAATGTTCCTCATTGCTTTTGACTAAGGCTTCTAAAAGTTTAGGATGCGCTCCTTCACTATAGTCATTAATAAAGTAATACATTATTTTAAAATACCTACAACTTCCCCAATGAACATATTATGTATATCGCCATCTTTATAAGAAGAATTCTGAATTTCTTCTGGCATGGCCGATAAATCCATCTTCTGTTCATACAGTTTCTTGCATACCAGGGTATACTTGGCTTCTTTAAAGCGCACACCATGATCACATGCTTCTGGGGTTAAGGATGTCAATGCAACTTTATCCCCATCACGACCCGACTTGCTGCCTAAGATCGCTAAGTCCTTTTTATGCTCATTCTCAAAGAAATCAATGGTGAAATAATCACACTTTCTTAAATACTCCAGGGTATAACGGCTGTCACGCACATAAATCGTGACCGCATCCTTCCCCCAGATACTGCCAAGTGCTCCCCAGCCAATTGTCATCGTGTTATAGTCTTCTAAGTTTCCGGCAGTGACTAATGCATTGCCTGGAAAAAAGTTATGAAATACATCTACATTTAGCTCCATAGTTTACCTCCTGTCATTATTATAAATTAGTAACCTATTTTTGCAAGCGCATCACGGACAATGTCCTGGTGGTCAAAAGCCAAATCAGATAAAGATAATGTTTCATCTCCACAGATGAGTGCATGCGCTTTGGTGACAGTAAACCACTTCGCTTCAGCTGCATCATCACCAGCCTTCACATGCACTTTGTTTTTATCAATCACGGCCATATAGGCACAGGAAACAACCCAGCCGCGCGGATCACGGCCTGGTTTGGAATACACCCCTAATAGCTGTAAAGGTAAGCCGGTCACACCCGTTTCTTCGGCTAGTTCACGTGCTGCCGTCTTTTCTAAGGGTTCATTTTTATTAGCGAAACCGCCCGGAGTCGCGTAGTGACCAATAAAGGGATGGCCCCCTCTTTTGACTAATAAAATCTGTAAACAATCCTGCCCTTTAGCGAGGACTACAATATCCGCAGTGAGAGATGGTTTGGGATATTTATCAGGATTATACTGTTTTAAAAATTCTTCTTCGGTTAAACCATTGCGATCTTTCATATTTGCCTCCATCAAAAAAGGAGAAGGTGTCCTTCTCCTCATATGTTTTAGAAATCCACTTCAGTGTCGTAGTAACAAGCTTTCAGTAATTTTTCCATTTCTTCCTGTGTTGGTTTACGTGGGTTTGTTAAAGTGCAGGCATCTGCGATAGCATTCTTAGCGATTTCAGGTAATCTTTCTAAGAAGACATCTTCTGGCACGAAGCCCTGATCTGTTGGATAAGAATCAGCACCGTAATGTTTGATGCCATGTGGAATATTTAATGCATCATTCATGCTGCGTAATTTTTCAATTAACTTTGCAACTTTTTCATCTTCAGTTGTGCCGCCTAATTTCATTTCATCAGCGATGAATGCATATCTAGATTTTGCTTCTGGATCTTTCGCATTGAAAGCAATAACTTTTGGTAAGTACATTGCGTTAGCAGCGCCATGAATAATATGAGCGCCATAATCAGCGAAAGCTGCCCCTGTCTTATGAGCCATTGAGTGTACGATACCTAATGAAGCATTAGAGAATGCCTGACCTGCTAAGCACTGTGCATCATGCATATTATCACGAGCAGTCATATCGCCATTATAAGAGTTGATTAAATCTCTCTGGATCATACGGATTGCCCAGATCGCTACTGGATCTGTATAGTTGCAGTGTGCTGTTGACACAAAAGCTTCGATCGCATGAGTCATCGCATCCATACCTGTATGAGCAACTAATTTCTTAGGCATTGTTTCTGCTAATTCAGGATCAACGATGGCTACATCTGGAGTGATGCCAAAGTCAGCGATTGGATATTTGATCCCTTTATCATAATCAGTGATAATTGAGAAGCAAGTTACTTCTGTAGCTGTTCCTGATGTTGAAGAAACTGCACAGAATTTTGCTTTATGTCTTAATTCAGGTAAAGCGAAGACTTTACACATATCTTCGAATGTACATTCTGGGTGTTCATATTTAACCCACATAGCTTTTGCAGCATCGATTGGTGAACCGCCGCCGATAGCTACGATCCAGTCAGGACCAAATTCTTCCATGGCTTTTGCCCCGTTCATAACCGTCGTAACTGATGGGTCTGATTCGATTCCTTCAAAAAGCTTTACTTCCATACCTGCTTCTTTCAGATATTCTTCAGCTTTCTGTAAGAAACCAAAACGTTTCATTGAGCCGCCGCCGACACAGATGATCGCTTTCTTTCCTTTTAATGTTTTTAATGCTTCCAGGGAACCTTTTCCATGATATAGGTCTCTTGGTAAAGTAAATCTTGCCATAATTATTATCTCCTTTACACATTTACTTCGTGATACATTTCACGATTCCTATGATACCGTTTTCATCTCAAAATTTCAAATATTAAAAAAAGAATAGCACTATATCAAAAAAGATATAGCACTATTCAAACGCTTGTACTTCTTTATGAATATCTTCTAAAAAACGCTTTTCTCCAGGGGATAATGTATAACCGCGACGATAGATCAATAAATCCATTGCTTTAAGCACATCAGTGTTGAGCGGCCGAGTGATCAGATGATATTTTTCTAATAAATCCGTAGGCATCGGTGAAACTAACATAAATGTATCCTCTAAGTTTTCTAACAGCTCCAGCTGGGAGGCCCTTTCAAAAACTTCAATACTTTGCGTAACGCCGGTCTGGTGAATGATATCATTAAGATAGCTAACCGTATGCTTAGGTAAATGATCGGTGGCATGGCGAATTAGAATCTGATTTTTAAGGTCTGTGATATCAATATGCTTTCTCCCAGCTAAGCTATTGCTTTCAGACATTAATAAAACACAGGCAAAAGAGCTGATCACCTGACTTTGCAGATTCTTGAATTCAAAAAGATGGTTATAGTAATCGCGATCAAAATCAAAAACGCGTAAGATTCCAAGATTACATTCTCCTTTGGTTACTAAATCCACGACATCAGTCGGATTGGTTTCATGATAAGCGACATCTAAGCCATTTTTATAAGGCTGGCCTTCTTTAATAAACTTATGAAAAGCGGCGGAAATGTAGGAAGCGGTGGGGACCGCAACACTAAAGGAAAAAGGCATTTCAAAGCCTTTATATAAATGATCAAGTTCATCCACTTCATCGACGATATGACTGATGCGGGTGAGGACATCACGTCCTTTGGGGGTCACCTGAATGCCTTTATTCGATCGTTCAAAAATGCGTAAATTGAGTTCTTCTTCTAATTCTCCAATCACTTTTGATAAATAAGGCTGATTAAGATACAAAGATTTCGCTGCCTGCGAAATTGATCCGCATTTTTCAACTTCTAAGACGTATCTTAAATGATCAATATTCATAAAAAGTACTCCTATTCCTAATTTTTTTACATATATGCTTATTGTATCATAATTATCCAAGAAAAAAAGACCTTGTCTTATGACAAAGTCTTAAAATGGTGAGGCATAGCCGTCAACCACAAGGATAGGTGTCCCTTTAGCCACCAGGTCTTTATACATATAATCGATGACTAAAGCTTCTAAGAAATTACAGCCAAACAGAGCTTTTGTTTCCATATACGCGTTAAAGTCATTCATACCCTTTTGACGACGGACACAGTCCCAATACAGTTTCACTAATTTCATAACCAATACCTTTAATGATTTCCTTTCCTTAATCATACATGATGCAGCTCACGGTTTCAAGCGAAAGTGGCCTTTTTCATAATTTGGAAATCTTTGCCTCTCCTTTATTTATCTCCATTATATCAAATGAAAACTGAAATAAAGATATCGGTTTTCTAAGAAATATGTTTATTTTGTGATGGCCGCAAATAATTCATTTGAATCATTCACGATTTCATTTGCACCATGTGTCTTTAAGAAATCTGCACTTCTAAAGCCCCAGGTTACGGCAATCTCGTCCATTGCTGAATTTTGTGCCGTCTGGACATCAATTTCTGAATCCCCAATATAAACACAGTGTTCACGGGCAACTTTTAAAACGCGTAAACATTCTTCGTTCATATCCGGTGCTGGTTTACGTTTAATTGATGCTTTCTGTCCTAAACTAAAATCAAAAACACCATCAAAGAATGTTTTCACTAAGCTTTGTACGGCTTCATCTGGTTTATTTGAAACCACTGCGCAGGCAATGCCTTTTGCCTTTAAGGCCTGAATCATCTCGACAATACCGTCGAACGGTTTCGTCGCAATGCCGGCATGGGCCGCATAATAAGGACGATAGACCTGAGAAATCCGTTCCACTTCTTCTTTTGTCACACTTTCTGGAATCACTTCATCTTTTGTCCCGACGGCGACTAAGGAGTCTAAACGAGCGCCCGCTTCATAAGCCAAGGCTCTTGTTAAGGCCACCTCAACGCCGCTGCCAAAGAAATTTTTAGTATCTTCATTTGTATAATTATGACGGTGCCCCGTTTCTTTCATCGCATAATTTAAAGCATTCGTTAAATCTTCAATTGTATTTAAAATTGTGCCATCCATATCAAAAATAGCTGCCTGATATTTCATCATCTTCACCTCTACCGCCATTATACCAATTCCCCTTTAAAATACAATCTTCATCGTTTTTTCTTCCTTTCGACTTTTTTTCGAGAAAGTTTGAAATAAATTGCATTCAAACATATTATTTTGTAATCTTAAAGTAAAGAAAAACACAAAAGGAGATGAATTTATGGGCTTTATTCAAGCATTTACTGGCGCCTTCGAAGGCAGCTTAGCGGATACCTGGAAAGATTTTATTATGCCGGAGGACGCCCCAGCTACCGCTGGTGTCTTCCATGGCGTAAAGAAAGGGCAAAACAAAGGCCGCGGCGCCAATACGAAAGGCAGTGACAATATTATTACCAACGGCAGTAAGATTATCGTGCCCGAAGGCTGCGCTCTCCTCACCATGCAGGATGGCGCCATCACGGGGTTAATCACAGAGCCGGGCGGCTACACGTACAGCTCTGATGCGCAAGCTTCACAATCATTTTTAGGCGGTGATTCACTCATTGACACATTAAAAGATTCCTGGGACCGTTTTAAATTTGGCGGCATGCCGGGCAGTGAACAGACGGCTTTATATGTCAACTTAAAAGATATTCCGGATAATCGTTTCGGTACGCAATCAGAGATCCACTGGGATGATGCCTTCTTAGGCACGCAGGTCGGCGCTGTAACGCGCGGCAGTTATACGATGCGGATCGTCGATCCAATGGTTTTTGTGAAACGTTTTGTCCCACAAAACTATTTACGGCCAGATGGACCAATCTTTGATTTTGCGGATATGGATAATCCTGCCGGCAATAAGCTTTTTGATGAAGTCGTAAGCTGTCTCTCATCAGCTTTCTCCCTCTATACCAATGATCCTGATAAAGGCAATCGCATCACCAGAATTCAAAGCGATCAGGTCGGCTTTGCGAAATCCTTAGCTCAGGCCGTAGAAAATGACTACAGCTGGCGTGAAGAATATGGTTTAGCCATCGTGAAAGCGGCTTTAGTAGCCATTGAATATGATGAAGATACAAAGAAGCTGTTAGCCGATGTTAAACGTGCCGATGCATTAAGCGGGGCTCGTGGCGCTTCCTTTAAACAGCAGGCTTTTGCCCGCGGCATGCAGGCAGCTGGCGAAAACGGCGGCAGTGCGAACATGGCCTTTATGGGGATGAATATGGGTGTTGCCGGCAATATGATGGGCGCTTTTAATCAAGAAGCCGCAGCGCCAAGTGAAGATCCTTATGAAAAACTGCGAAAGATGAAACAGTTACTTGATGATGGCATCATTTCCCAAGCCGATTTTGATGACGCGAAAAAGAAACTGTTAGGTTTATAATATGACTGACGCAAAAATCATCGACACCAGCAGTAAAAAGGCGCATGGGCAAAACAAATGTCCAGCCTGCGGCTCAACGGATATCGCGCTCAATATCAAAGCCGGCAAACTGCAGTGTCATAGCTGTCGAAAAACCTTTGATACCCCCACAATGCAGGATTTCCTCAATGCCCATTTAGAAAACCTGCAAGGCGTAACGATTGGTTCCGGGGCGAAAGAAATTGATGAAAAAGCGACCGCTTCTGCGATGATCACTTTGAAATGTCCAAGCTGCGGGGCGGAAGTCGTCATCGATTCCTCAGCCCAGACCAGCGCCCGCTGTCACTGGTGCCGTAATGCCTTATCCCTCAATGAACAGATTCCTAACGGGGCGGTACCGGATGTGGTATTACCATTTCAGATTACCAAGGATGAAGCGAAAAATCTGATTGAAGATTTTGCGGGTAAGCGAAAGTTTTATGCCCATCCAAAATTCAGTCATGATTTTAATACCGATAGCGTCATGGGTGTCTACTTACCTTATATGATGATTAACGAAAATACGCATGTTACGGCAAATGGCGAAGGCGAAATCCAAACGCGCTCTTATGATGTTGTTGTCGATACCGATGAAAAAGGCAATGACATTAAGGAAACCCGTTATGATGCCGATCGTTATGCCATCAAGCGTGAGTTCGATATGTTAGTGGAAGGTTTAACAATTGAATCTTCGAAAACCAAAATGGATAAGAATGCGGCCTTAACGAACAACATTATCAATGCCATTATGCCTTTTGATACCGAGCATGCCCTCATGTGGAATCCGGGCTTTTTAAAGGGTTATACCTCTGAAAAAAGAGATATGAATACCAAGGATTTAAAAAAGATTGTGCAAAACCAGACCGATGATATCGCTCGTAACTGCGCCAACCAAACGATCAAGCAATATGATCGCGGGGTCCATTGGAACAGTTGCAAAGCTGCGATTCAAGGTCAGCAGTGGCTTTCTGCATATTTACCGGTTTGGTTATTCTCTTATCAGGAAACCAACGGTGATCCGTCGACCATTCACTACATCGCAGTCAATGGCCGGACGAAGGAAACGATGGGTTCGATTCCGATTTATTATCCTAAGCTGCTTCTTTTGACTTTACTTATTGAAGTCGTTTGTTTCGTCGTTGCCTTCTTCGTGAATAAAGCCAAAGACTGGCCATGGGCTTATCTTTTATTAGCCTCTGGACTGATTTATTTCTTTATTATTTATAATCGTTACCGTAATACCTCAGCCCGTCATGACTATGAAAATGTCACCAAGCGCAAAGTCTTACATATGCATAAGACTGATGAACGTGTCCGCCACCTGACAAACTTAAAAAACAGTCGCATGGATAATGCCAATGAAGACGAATTAAAAGGTTCTATTTATTAAAGCAGTTTACTTTTGAGTAAACTGTTTTTCCATTTTGTGACAAATGTGAATTTGACTTTTATAAAGAGCGTGCTAAACTATGAGGCAATTTAAGCAAAGCTTAAAGGAAAGGACGTGTTTTTTATGAAAAAAGTACAATTCGTATCCTTAATGACAGCATCCCTGCTGACACTGAGAGGAATCCGTTATTTATATAAAAAATGTTTTCACCATACGATGACTTCAAAAGCCGTCGAAGAAATCATTAAAATCACGAGCAAGAAAGATGCATACACTCATCCTGAAGCGTTTGAGCGCTTTCTTTATGAACAGTCCATCGAAAATAAAAAGAAGTATAAACTTTCTCACTATATGCTTTCCCATGTCGATGAAACGACTTTTGCCAGTCAGCAGTTATTTGTCGTACGGGCATCGAAACACCCAAAATACCACATTATCTATTTACATAGCGGTGGTTTTATCCAGCCGATCTCCTTTTATGAATGGCGTTTTGTCGATCGTTTAGCGAAAGATCTCGATGCCTGCGTCTATGTTCCCATGTATCCGTTAGTCCCCACCGCCACCCATGAAGAAGCCTATGATTTATTAGAAAAACTCTACGCTTCGATCGATCGCACTCTTCCTTTAACGATCATTGGTGCGGGCGCCGGCGGCGCTTTAGCGACTGGTTTTTGCGAATCGTTAGGCTCTGATCTGCAGCCTGATCGATTGATTCTTATTTCGCCATGGTTAGATCTCACGATGAGTCGTGATGGCGGTCAACTAGAAAAAATTGATCCGCTGCTCTCTTCCTATGGCATTAAACGTTTAGGTACGATGTGGGCAGGTACAAAGTCGCTGTATGCCTATAAGGTCTCTCCTTACTTTGGCAATTACACCTGCTTAAGTGATGTGACTCTCTTTGGCGGCACCAATGAACTGCTTTATCCAGATATTGTCTGCTTCTATCGCAAGCTTAAAGCTGCCCATGTAAATGCCAGACTGATCACTGGTCATCATCTCATTCATAACTATCCGCTCTTACCGATTCCCGAAGCGAAAGAGGCTTTCGAACAGATTGAAAGCACGATCAAGAGAAGCACTAGGAGTGAACGCTTAAATATGCTATAATCCTCCCAAAAGGAGCACAGCTTATGGACTATTTTGGACAATTCTATCTTGATTCAGAAAAAGATATCATTATCACTTTGTATAAAGAAGGAAAAACACTCAGGTACGTCTTACGAACCCCGCACCATACGACAGGAAATCTGATCACCAATTTAGCGCATCTTTGCCACTTACCCATTACGTATGAAAAAAATGGCTATAAGATGATTGAAGGACAGATTCCCTGCTATATTGATGGTCATAATCAGCAGGTGTATATCTTTCGTTTAGGCAATACCAAAGTCGCGAATATTTATCCCGATGGGCAAATCGATCAGAAAGCCTCGATTCCAGCCATCGCGAAAACGCTAATGAGTCAGACCAAAGACTATGATTTAGATGAATTCAAAACTTTAGTCAAAACGTATATCCGTGAAGAAGTGAAGTTCCATTCTGATCTCCACACCCATCGTAATGCGAATTTATCCCCGGATTTACTTATTGCCTTAGGCATTTTCCATCAGATTCGCTATCCCTATTATTATATTAAAAAGCTCAATTTGTCATTATCTGCAAGCCAAAAGAGACAGTTAGAAATGGATCGTCAAAAGGTTGCGAAAGACTATCGTGATTCCCCATTAACCGGAAAATACTTAGATCGCCGCATCGATGATCATACCTTTATTAACTTTGCTGAGCTGATTCTTGGCAACTTGGACGATGCCGCCGAGAACATCGCGAAAATTCGAACGTCTTTAGCGGTCATGAAAGATGGGCAGGCTGTCTTTACCAACTTAGAAAAAGTGTACCTTTATCGCTACGTCTTTACGAAAGGCATTGTCAGTGAGAAAAAGTATTTGATTGACGACTATCGTAAACTGCAGGACTACCGCAACATTCCTGATCAGGATATCGTCAAAGCTTTAGCACAAATGTTGAAAGATAGCCATAATCCCTATTATGCCCATATGAATCTTTATCAGAATGAGCTTTTATGGGTGGCCCGCAGCTATCAGGCGGTGGGGGTCACTTACGCAGAAATCTCGGATACGGCTTTAGTCAAGAAAAGTGAGGCGGCTCAGGTGTTGCAGGATATTCATGAAGTCATGCCCGCGATCACTCAGGAAACCGGTGTCACTTTACGCTTTTTAGCAGCGATGCGCCGCATTCCCTTAACGATTGTGAAAGATGCCGTCGATCATGATAACTACTTCTTAGAAAACCTCAATGTCTTAAATGCGATTGCGAAAGATCCTTATGTAGCTGGATGTGATTTTGTCGGTGAAGAGCTTAATGATATCAAAGAGTTAAAGGATGTCATTAAAGCGGTTGTCAAACTCACCAAAGATATTCCTTCCTTTGTCATCCGGATTCATGCCGGAGAAAACGATTCATTGCCTGATAATGTCTTAAACAGCATCGAATGCGTTGAAGAAGCTTTAGCGGAAGGTGACACATTCCCGCATATGCGCATTGGTCATGGTCTTTATACCCCTTCCCTCAAAACCCAGAAAGGGCAAAAGCTTCTAGAAAAGATCAAAGCGCATCATGTCATCCTGGAATTTCAGATCACGTCCAATGTCCGTTTAAATAACCTCAGCAATCTGAAGTACCATCCTTTAAAACAGTATTTAAATGAAGGCATTGCCTGCGTTCAGGGCACCGATGGCGGCGCCTTATATGGCACCAATTCAATCGATGAACAGCTCTCTTTAGAGCGGATGTTAGACCTCACCTTTGATGATCAGTTAAAGATGCGCCAGGTCGAAGATCAGATCATTGCTTATTCACTCAATGCCTTTGAAGAGAAAATGGCGGCGATGCCAAAAGATATCACCATCGCTGATTACTACAACAAGCAAATAGCCTTATCCGCAAAGGATATTCCTTTAAGCGTCTCGAAACGTCATCTCGATCCTTATACACTTTTCAAGGACCAGATTACGCCCCTGCCAACGCATAAGATTCCCCTTATTGTTGTTGGCGGCTCTTTTAACAACATTACTCACAACACCCGCTTACGCGCTCCCGAAACAGCCTTACTTGATGATCTGATCAAACGGGCAGATCCAAGTAAAGTCTTCTTCGTCATCGGCCCGAAGCTTACGGGCTATGAAAAATACGTGTTAGAACATGCCCAAGGTTTTGATATCTTCTGCTTTGTGCCAAGTTTATTAACAGCGAGTGAAGCGCAGAAACTCAAACATCAAAATGTGAAGATGCGCGTCTCCATTGAAAGTTCACCATTAGGGGTCTATAAAAGTTTCACCTATGAAATCTTTAAGCGTCGCCAGTCGATTATTATTGCCTTTGATGGCAACAGCGCCGCTTCAAACTTAATTCAGGATGCGAAAAACTCATCCTATAAATCCCGTACCTTTATCGATTATCACTGTCGTATTCTTAAAGATAAAGCAAAATCTCTGCAAGGTTATATTACGTTCTTTTATGATGGGGATCATGCCGATTCGATGCTGCACTATGCCAACACCTATTATCGCGCCCTTTCTCATCCCGAAGAGCAGAAAAGGAAACATCATCACTCATGATTCGCATCTTACAGTTAACGTTACCTATTTTACAAAAAGCAGTCCCCTTCGGTCTGCTTTTTGCCTTGATCATCTCTTTTATCACTAGGAAGAAAACCATTCGTTTCTTTCTTTTCTACTTCTACTTGTTTGTCTTAAGCTATATCACCATCTTTTCGCGCACGCCTCGGCCGATCCAGATTGATCTGATGCCATTTTCAACATTATCTGTCCTCCCCGATAACCTCATTTATTACTTTGAGAATATGGCTTTATTCATGCCTTTAGGGTTCTTTCTTGCTCTATTAACCAAAAGAAAAAGCCGTGAAATCATATTCATCGGCTTCCTTGTTTCTTTAGGTATTGAAATCACCCAGGTTGTTTTCTCCCTTGGCTATGGCCAAATGGATGACTTAATTGCCAATACCTTAGGCACCGCCATCGGTATCTTATTCACACGATTCGTCAAGCACTGATCGTGTTTTTTGTTTGGTATAAATGGATAAGTTATGGTTCACGACAAAAGCGAGGACGCAGACAATCAGGAAATAAGGCAAATGGCTAAAACCAAAGACTTCCCCGCCAATGAGAATCGGCGCTAATAGCGTATTGGTCGCCCCGCCAAAGACCGCCGCGTAGCCTAACGCTGATAATAAGACAGCCGGTATAGGTAAAAAGAGTGATAAGACAAAGCCAGCCGTGGCCCCAATAGAAAATAATGGTGTCACTTCCCCGCCCTGATAGCCCGCCGCTAACGATAAAAGCGTTAACGCTAACTTAACGATAAAATCCCAGACATAGATGGTATGGCCATCAAAACTCATCGTAATCAGATTCGAACCCAGACCGCTGTAACGGCCATTGGTCAAATACATAAAAACCATAATAATGACACCTAAAAAAGCAATCCGCTTGTAAGGATTTTCGATCTTTCTTTGAAAGAAACCTTTGGCCTGTTTTTCCCCATAAGCGAAAAGCGCGCCAATCAGGCCAAAGAGAATGCCCGCGATCACTAAGGTGATCAAGGTATTGAGGTCTAAAGAAACACTTCCTTTTAAAGCGTAGGTAAAACCTTTTAAACCTAATATACCAGACGTAGCACTAGCACATAAAGCAGCTACTAAACTTGGCAATAGCGCTTCATAAGCGATGGTTCCTGGCGCTAAGACTTCTAAGGCAAATAAAGTGCCGGCAAAGGGGGTCAAAAAGACGCCGCCAAAACCGGCAGCCATTCCCATCATTAAAAAGATGCGTTTGTTTTCTTTTAACGGCAAACGTTTCCCTAGTTCATAAGATAAAGTGCCGCCAATTTGCACGGCGACGCCTTCACGGCCGACACTCGCACCAAAGAGATGGGATAACCACGTGCCCACCATGACCATCGGAATCATCCGTAACGGCAAAGCTTCACGCATTCCATGGCCGGTTTCAAAAATCAGACTCATCCCCTGAATGCTTTCTTTTCCAAAATTGGTGTAGTACCAGACAATGAACATGCCAATAAACGGTAACCCTGGTAAGACAAAATACAAGTATTGATCACGAAGATGGGAGACAAGTAATAAAACAGATGCGAATAAAGCATCCATTGCCCCTACTAAGATCCCCATAATGATCGCTACTCCTGAAAGGATTATTAATGAGCGATATTCTGCTCCTAATTTTTTCATCATATTTCCCCCTTAAACGAAAAAAATGCTAATGACTCCCTTAAAATAGAAGTCATTAGCTCACTAGCAGTTCGGCATACGCCAGGGAAACTTCATTCCCGTTGTTCGCATTTTATCATAACTCATAGCCTAGCGCAAGTGAATATTCTCATTTGCCTTGAGTTCACCCAATATTTATAGACGTAGGGTCGAGAATTTGGTAAAATAAATCGTATATTATTGATAGGGGGAAATATAAAATGGATACTGAAGTTAAAAGTAAAAATTTTATTGAAAAGATCATCGACGAAGACCTTGCCAATGGTACTTATAAGAAAGTCGTGACAAGATTCCCGCCGGAACCAAATGGCTATCTCCATATTGGTCATGCCAAGAGTATCCTGTTGAACTACGGGCTGGCAAAAGAATACGGCGGAGACTTCCACTTACGTTTTGATGATACAAATGCAAAAAAAGAAAATACAGAATATGTGGAATCCATCATTAAAGATGTCGAATGGTTAGGTGCTAAATATGTGGGCGGCGTCCGGTATGCTTCTAACTATTTTGATCAGATGTATGAATTAGCCGTTAAGTTAATCAAAAAAGGGAAAGCCTATGTGGATGATTTAACAGCCGATGAAATTCGTGAATACCGTGGTACGTTAACTAAGCCAGGTAAGAATTCACCATATCGTGATCGCAGCATCGAAGAAAACTTAGACTTATTTGAACGGATGAAAAATGATGAGTTCAAAGATGGGGAAAAAGTTTTACGTGCAAAAATTGATATGGCTTCACCAAATATTAATATGCGTGATCCAATCATCTATCGTGTCGCGCATGTCACTCATCATAATACGGGTGACAAATGGTGTATTTACCCAATGTACGACTTTGCGCATCCGATTGAAGATGCGATTGAAGGTGTCACACATTCGATTTGTACACTGGAATTTGAAGATCATCGTCCATTATATAACTGGGTCGTTACGGAAACTGAATTCCCTAACCCACCAAAACAGATTGAGTTCTCAAAACTTTATCTGACCAACGTTGTAACTGGTAAACGTTATATTAAGAAACTCGTTGAAGACGGCATCGTGGATGGCTGGGATGATCCACGTTTAGTCACTATTGCGGCGCTGCGTCGTCGTGGTTTCACACCAGAATCTTTAAAGATGTTCATGGATATGACCAGTGTGACAAAATCACAGTCTTCAGCTGATTATGCGATGCTGGAATACTGCATTCGAGATGACTTAAAGCCAAAAGCACCGCGTTTAATGGCGGTCTTAGATCCAATTAAATTAGTGATTGATAACTATCCTGAAGGACAGGTCGAATACTTAGATGCACCTAATAACGTGGAAAATGAAGCCTTAGGATCACGTAAGATTCCTTTCGAAAAAGAACTCTATATCGAAAGAGATGACTTCATGGTGGACCCACCAAAGAAGTACTATCGTTTCTTTGTCGGTAATGAAGTCCGTTTAATGAATGCTTACTTCGTTACTTGTACAGGTTATGAAACCGATGAAAATGGTCAGGTCACAGTGATTCATGGAACTTATGATCCTGCCACCAAGAGCGGCAGCGGCTTTAATGCCCGCAAGGTCAAAGGAACGATCCACTGGGTGGCTGCACATCATTCTAAGAAGGTGACTGTGCGTTTATATGAACAGTTAGTAGATGAAGAAAAAGGTGTTTATAACGAAGACGGCAGTGTCAATATTAATCCAAATTCCTTAACGGTCATTGACAATGCCTATATTGAAGAAAACATCAAAGACTACAAACCTGGCGATGCCTTCCAGTTTGTCCGTAAAGGTTTCTTCAATATTGATCCAAAAGACTCTACGGAAGATACACCTATTTTCAATAGAATTGCCTCTATGAAGAGTTCTTTCAAATTACCAAAGAAATAAGATATTGTGAGATCAGATCATTTATAGGATCTGATCTTTTTTATACAAAAAGAGCTTTCTAAAACACGAAAGCTCTCAATGATTATAACTTTTTCCGGGTTAGCGTTAAATCTAATAACGATAAATGGGTATACACCTTATCAATTTCTTCATAGATGCCCTCAGGATGCGCAACGTCTAATAAGACGTCCGCTAACGCAGCGGCATAGTCACGTTTCTTTTTCTTATTGAGACGATGCCAGTTGACGCCCTGAAAGTATCTTGCAACATCTTCGTTATAGGGCAGTTTGCCCTGCATCAGGAGGACGGCAATCACTGGATAACCAGGATACCCCTGCCAGTAAGTCGCATTATCATTGGCATTATAAGTATTTCCCTGCCAGCGCACTAAATACACTTTCTGATGGTCACTTGATGTGACTAACGCATGATTTTCATGCATCTCTACGCGACCATCGATGATCGCACTATAGGCTTCGGGAATTTTTTCTCTTGGCGGCATTTTCATTTTTCTCACCTCGCTCCTCATTATAAAACATTTTTGAGGCCTTGTTTACGGGCAATAAGACGAAAATGTTCCATTTCTTCCTGACTCAAAGCTTTGGTCTTTGGATCTAAGACATAAGTGAAAGATGTCCATTCATATTTTGCGCTCGCTAAAGGGTTATAATTGAGAAGTTCATAAGTGACATCAGGATATTCATTAACGAGAAACTGAGCGATCGCCGCAATATTCTCATCTGTAGCGGTATAGCCAGGTATTAATGGTGTGCGCACAATCATACGTTCATGCATGGGGGAATGAAGTAACGTTTTGATGTTTTCTAAGATGAGCGCATTATCAACGCCAGTAGCTTGCAGATGTTTTTGCGCGTCATAAAGCTTAAGATCACAATAGATAAAGTCTAAGTGTGGCATGACATCCTGCAGATGCGTACTATAGAGACTGCTTTCGATGGCGGTATGAATGCCCGTTTTCTGACATTCTTTTAACAAGGAGGCTAAAACCCGCCACTGCAATAACGGTTCCCCGCCTGAGAAAGTCACGCCGCCCCCATACTTATAAAATGGCAAATCAGCTTTTATTTTTTCCATCAGCTCATCAATCGTAAAATAACAGCTGTCATAACGCAAAGCCGTAGATGGGCAAAGAGTAATCGCCTGATCCATCGCCTCTCCTTCTTCTAAAATGGGATGATCCTGATAGGTAATAAAACGCCCGCATAACTGACAGTGAATACAGCGGGAAGACATATACATCGGCTGCCTTTTCGGCAATAGTCCTTCGGGATTTTGGCACCACGCGCAGCGCAGCGGACAGCCTTTGAGAAAAACGGTTGTCCGCAAGCCTTCGCCATCGTGGATGGCGAAGCGCTTTATATCAAAGACTAAAGCTTTAGATGTGGTCATAACTTGTGCGGGCAATGATTTCATCCTGCAGCTTACCCGCTAATTCCACGAAATAAGCGGTGTAGCCAGCAACGCGAATGGTTAAAGAGCGATGACGTTCAGGATGAGCTTTGGCATCTAATAGATCTTCACGATTAACGACATTGAACTGAATATGAGGAATCTCTAAGTCGACAAAGACGCGTAAGAAACGTTCGAAGTTAGCGCGTCCTTCCGCACTCGCAAAGAAAGATGGTAAAAATTTCATGTTCAGGAGACCGCCATTGGTTGTTAAGTTATTATCCATGCGCGAAACCGATTTTAATAAAGCCGTTGGTCCCTGTAAATCACGGCCGTAAACCGCTGAGAGACC
>OCTW011614865.1_pt1 | contig 24718 bp, 19 predicted proteins | sample 1539671 | NCBI WGS metagenome assembly OCTW01 (sample SAMN02144230, study PRJEB22623) | gut metagenome | biome: sheep rumen | host: Ovis aries | place: New Zealand | reverse complement strand
ATCAACGCTGCTATGCAATAAACATACAACTAACGCAGTCAGAATTGGTTGCATTATGAGTAATCTGTGCCAACATCTATATTATTACCATAATTAATAGTTATTGGTTATAGGTTATTGGTTATAGATATTTTAGTCCTCGAGTCGGCCTTGGTAAATCTCAAATTTCAATTACAAACAATTCTGTGTGAGTTTTTTCTCACTTTAGCACACTACAAAGCCGAAAATCACGTTTTATTATTAAGCAGAAGGTCAGAATAAATGTTTTTGACTATATTTGCAGAGATTTGACGGCAGAACAGACATACAATGAACACCACATTCACCCTAAAAGACTGCGGCCCCATTGAGCTGCCCACCCATACCGATCAGCGCGGCAGCCTCACAGTGGTTGACGATGCCACGGCATCGCTGCTTCCCTTCAGGCCTGAGCGCATCTTCTGGATTCACGGTACCAACGCAGGTGCAGTGAGGGGCGAGCATGCCCACCGCACATGCTGGGAGATGGTCTGCGCCGTGAGCGGCAGTTTCAGACTCACTCTCAGCGACGGCCACGAGGAGCGGACATTCCTGATGGACTCCCCAACCAAGGGGGTAGTCATTCCACCCATGGTATGGTGCAGGCTTGAGCATTTTGCCCAAGGCACCGTCTGCCTCACCATTGCCTCTGGCAGCTACGATGCCGAGGGCTATATCAACGACTTTGAGAAACTGAACAGATAATACATATAATGGTAACAGCGCTCAGATACACTGCCGACATGGCCCAGCAGTGGGACGACTTTGTAGGCCGTGCCCGCAACTCCACCCTGCTGCACCTGCGCAGCTACATGGACTACCATGCCGACAGGTTTCAGGATGCCTCGCTAGTAATGATTGACGACAAGGACCACATTGTGGCTCTACTGCCTGCCTGCATCAGTGGTCAGGACAATGGCGTCGTCATCTCTCACGGTGGCCTCACCTACGGCGGCTACATCATCGCCCCGCAGACCCATGCCCAAACGGTAGGCGAGGCTGTAGAGGCCTCACTGCCTTTTTGCCGTGAGAGTCTCGGTGCGTCAGAGCTGGTCGTCAAGCCCATACCCTACATCTACAGCCAGCAGCCATGCGAGGAGGAGCTCTACTTCATCCACCGCCACGGAGGGTGCCTCACCGAGCGCCACCTCAGCCAGACCGTCAGCATGGCCAACCCACTGCCCCCTAACGAGCTCAGGCGCCGCTGCGTAGCCAAGGGACGCCAGAGCGGCCTGCTGTTTGCTGTCGCCGAAAGCCGAGACGAGTGGGACGACTACCACCGCCTGCTCACCCAGGTGCTCTGCCGCCACCACGCCACTACCCCCGTCCATAGCGCCGACGAGCTGTGGCTGCTCCACAGCCGTTTTCCCAACCAGATAAAGCTTTTCACTTCGCGTCTCGACGGCCGTCTCATGGCCGGCACCGTGGTCTATCTGTCACCGCGCGTGGCCCACACCCAATATCTGGCCGCCTCAGAAGAAGGTCGCACAATCGGGGCCCTCGACTACGTGATTGACAGGCTGCTCAGCGAGCCCGACATTAGGCAGTGTGCCTATCTGGACTTTGGCGTCTCCACCGAGCGTGACGGCACTCTCAACCATGGCCTCACCTTTCAGAAAGAGGGTTTCGGCGCACGCGGCGTTTGCTACGACACCTACAGACTAAGACTATGAACATACCATACCTTCACCTCGGCCGGCTTAACGCCCTCTGCCAACCCCTGCTTGAGCAGGCCGCGCTACGCGTGCTCCGCTCGGGCAGCTATCTTAACGACCAGGAGGTGGCCCGCTTTGAGCACTCCTGGGCCGAGGCTAACAATGCCCGCCACTGCGTCAGCACCGCCAACGGGCTGGATGCCCTCACGGTAGCCCTGCAGGGCCTCAAGACCCTCTGCCAATGGCCCGACGGCAGCGAGGTGATAGTCAGCGCCCACACCTTCATAGCCTCCTTCCTGGCCATCACCAGAGCAGGGCTCCAACCTGTGCCATGCGACGTGAGTCCCGATGACTACAACATCAGCCCCAGCCTCATTGAGCCCCTCATCACGGCCCATACGGTAGCCATCATGCCGGTGCATATCTACGGCCGCCAGTGCCAGATGCAGCCCATCAGAGACATTGCCGACCGCCACGACCTAAAGGTCGTCACCGACTCCTGCCAGCGCCACAGCACCGATGGTAGTGGTAGCTTCACGGCAGCCCTCAGCGACGCCACGGCCTTCAGCTTCTATCCCGGCAAGAACCTCGGTGCACAGGGCGATGCCGGGTGCCTCATCACCGACAGTCAGGAGCTTGCCGACCTAGCCCGCGCCTACTGCAACTACGGAGCCGCGCAAAAATACTGCCACACCATCAAGGGCTGCAACTCGCGCATGGACTCTTTGCAGGCCGCCATGCTCAGTGCCAAGCTCCCCCTGCTTGACAAGCATAACAACCAGCGCCGCCAGCAGGCCGAACGCTATAACCAAGAGATATGCAATCCCCTCATCGCCCTGCCCTACGGAGGCCAAGAGGCCGACCAGTCGGTATGGCATATCTACCCAGTCTTCTGCCAGCACCGCCAGCAGCTCCGCGACTGGCTCGACTCCCACGGCATAGGCACCATCATTCACTACCCCACTCCGCCTCACCGTCAGGCCGCCTACGCCGAGCTTAACCCCGTGTCGCTGCCTGTAACCGAGCATCTCTGCGCCACCGAGCTGAGTCTGCCGCTCAACCCCACCCTCACCGCTGAGGAGCAGGGCTACATCATTGACACCCTCAACGCTTTTCACCCTTAGCCCCCCATGCTGCCAACCGTCAACATACTGATTTCCACCATCGGCCAGCGCATCAGCCAGGTGCCCGCCGTGCTGATGCCGCAGCAGGAGGGAGTAAGCTATGTCATATCCCACCAGACCGACGGCTCCCATACCGTCCCCTCAAGCCTGACAGACAGACCCGACGTGCTGCTGAGCACCGTCAGTGGCCACGGGCTGAGTCGCAACCGCAATAACACCCTGCGCCATGCCAACGCCGACATATGCATCATAGCCGACGACGACTGCCGCTATACCAGACAGCGCATCTTACAGGTCAGGCAGGCATACGCTGACCACCCCGAGGCCGACATCATCTGCTTTGCATCAGAAGGCTACAACGGCCACCCCAAGCAGCAGTACCCCGCCGTCAGCATGACCTACCCCAAGGCCGTCAAGGCAGGTTACTACATCTCCAGCGTAGAGCTCACCTTCCGCCGCCGATCAGTGGTGGGGCGTATATGCTTCAACCCCCACTTCGGCTTGGGCTCGCCCCAACTCTGTGCCGGCGAAGAAGACGTGTTCATGGCCGACGCTCTGCGCCAAGGCCTCACAACCCTCTTCATCCCCCAGACCATAGTGCAGACAGCCCTGGGCACCACAGGCCAGGCCTTCCTGACCAATCCGCAGCTGCAGCTCACCAAGGGAGCCACCTTCCGCCACTGCTACGGCATGGCCGGTGCCCTTTGGCGCACCCTCAAGGAGGCAGGCTGGTGGTTAATACATCGTCACGCCAACCCCTTCCCCATCCTCTACCGAATGATAAAAGGAACGATGACCGTTAAGCAATAACCGTTATGTCATACGCCCCCACTATGCAACGCCTCATTACATTATACAAACAACTCTACTCAGCGGAGCCCACCTCCGTAGAGCCCATCACCGGCTCGGGCAGTCCACGCCAGTACTACCGCCTCAGCAACCCGTCGGGCCACAGCGTAATAGGCACCCTCGGCACCTCGCTGGAGGAAAACCGCGCCTTCATCGGCCTGACACACCATTTTGAGAAGTGCCAACTACCCGTACCCCATATCCTGGCCGTCAGCCAAGACCAGATGGCCTATCTGCAGTCCGACCTCGGCAGCACCTCGCTCTATCAGGCCATCAGCCACGGACGCGAGAGCGGTGGCCATTACTCACCCGCTGAGCAGCAGCTGCTCCACCAAGCCATAGCCGCACTTCCCCGCTTCCAGATAGTCGGGGCGCGCGGACTCGACACCACCCTATGCTACCCCACCCCCCATATGGACGGCATGAGCATCATGTTCGACCTCAACTACTTCAAGTACTGCTTCCTCAAGCTACTGCCTGCCATCGACTTCAACGAGATATCCCTGCAGCACGACCTGGAGCGCCTTACTGCCGACATCCTCGCCCTCACCGCCGACACCGAGCCCACACTCATTCTACGCGACTTCCAGGCCCGCAACGTAATGCTCGCCGACCGGCAACCATACTTAATCGACTACCAGGGCTGCCGCCTCGGCCCTGTGGAGTACGACCTCGCCTCCTTCCTCTGGCAGGCCTCAGCCCACTACCCTGCCGAGCTGCGCGACCAACTCATCAGCACCTATGTCCAGGCCTCGTCAGAGCTGCGCCCCACCGATGGCACACAGTTGAGGCAACGCCTGCAGCTGATGGTGCTCTTCCGCCTGCTTCAGGTACTGGGTGCCTACGGATTCCGCGGCCTCCACGAGCGCAAGGCCTACTTCCTTCGCTCCATCCCTCCCGCCCTGGCCAATCTGCAGGAGCTGCTCGCCGCCGGCGCAGCAGGCAGCTATCCCTATCTGGAGCAGGTGCTCAATTCAATTATCAATTCTCAACTATCAACTATCAACTATCAACTATCAACCCCTCCCTCCTCCCCCCTCACCGTTACAATCTACAGTTTCAGCTACAAGAAAGGCATCCCCTCCGACCCCTCCGGCAATGGCGGCGGCTATGTCTTCGACTGCCGTTCCACCCACAACCCCGGGCGCTACGAGCCCTACAAACATCTTACCGGTCTTGACCACGAGGTAATAGACTTTCTTGAGAATGACGGCGAGATACTCCAGTTCCTCAGCCATGTCTATCCCCTGGCCGAGCATCACACCGAGACCTACATACGCCGCGGCTTCACCAGCCTAATGTTCTGCTTCGGATGCACTGGCGGCCAGCATCGTAGCGTTTACTCCGCCCAACACTTGGCCGAGCACCTCCACCGTCTGTACCCCCAGATCAAGATACACCTCATTCACCGCGAGCAAGATATTGATTTGATAATTGAAAAATGAAATTAAGACTTCCGGACTTGGCGAGATAGGATTGACGAATGAAAAAAGCGGAAGAATCTTCCGTTTTAACATTAAGATTTGAACGGAGTTAGTGCCTGTTAGTTGCCTTAAGCGAAGCGGTGACTTCCGCTAGTTAGATATAGTATTCTGCAGAGTCGATAAGTCCGGCGCGTAGGGCGTAGCGGGTGGCCTCGTAGGCGGTGTTGATATTGAGCTTACGAAAGATATTCTTACGGTGGGTGTTGACGGTGTGGAAACTGGAGTAGCGCGACTGGGCTATCTCCTTGGTGGTCTTGCCCTGGGCTATCTCACGCAGTATTTCGGTCTCAGTCTTGGTGAGGACAACTATCTTTGTCTCGCGGCGAGAGGGCACGCTAAGCAGCTGCTCCATCATGGCGTTGCAGACGAAACGCTGATGACGAGCAGCAAGGCGCAGGGCCTGGTCAATCTCGTAGGTGGCGCACTGCTTGCCTACCAAGCTGAAGGCGCTGCCGTCGGCAGAGACACGCGAAATGAAATCGTCGGTCAACTCATCGCTGAGCAGCACCCAGTGGACATCGCGGAATCGCTGGCGCATCATAAGGAGCTCCTCAACATCATTGAGGTCGAAGAGGGTAAAGTCGAGGACAACAACAGGAGGGGCTGCCGCACACTCGCGCTCCAGCAGGGCGATGAGCTGCTGCTTATTATACACGACAAGCACCTCGGCTCCGTCGAGGCGGCGGCAGAGGACCTCTACACCCAGCCGTGTCAACTCCTGATTGTCTGCAAGGATGTATAGCATAACGAATGCAAAGGTAGTAAATATATTTGTGTTTTAAGGTTTGAAATTTGGGATTTATTACCAAGTCCGGGAGTGGGCCCGCACAGCCAAACTGCGCAGCACACTGACATAAGAAAAGAAATGCCACGCGGGGAAACCGTGCGGCATTGTGGTTAATGGTCAATGATCAATGGTCAATTGTTCAGAGCGGATATTGTCGCTTCGCTCTCAAAGGCTCGTGCAAGTTTCGCTCCGGCTTCGCCGACAGCGAAAGAGCCTTTTCGCGATACTCTTTTTACAAAGGGTATTGTCGCTTCGCTCTCAAAGGCTCGTGCAAGTTTCGCTCCGGCTTCGCCGACAGCCAACGAAAGTCTCCGCGATACTCTTTTTACAAAGGGTATTCGTCGAAGGCATAGAGGACGGTGGAGAGGTAGCGCTCGCCGGTATCGGGGAGGATGGCGACGATTTTCTTGCCTTTGTTCTCGGGACGCTGGGCGAGATGACGGGCAGCGGCCACAGAAGCGCCGGCACTGATGCCTACCAAGAGACCCTCGGTGGCAGCAAGTTGGCGGCTGGTAAGAATGGCGTCATCGTTTTCTATGGTGATGACTTCATCAATAACTGCGCCGTCATAGGTCTTGGGCACGAAACCGGCACCGATGCCCTGTATCTTGTGGGGACCGGGCTGACCACCACTGAGCACGGGTGAGCTGGCGGGCTCGGCAGCGACTACTTTGATATTGGGGTTGAGCTCCTTGAGCTTCTTGCCTGCACCGCTGACGGTGCCGCCAGTGCCTACACCGCCAACGAGGATATCGACTTGGCCGTCGGTGTCACGCCATATCTCCTCGCCGGTGGTGGCATAATGAGCTGCGGGATTGGCGGGGTTCTCAAATTGCTGGAGGATGACGGAGCCGGGTATCTGGCTCTTGAGCTCATTGGCGCGGGCTATGGCACCCTTCATGCCGTCCTTGCCGGGGGTAAGGTCAACGGTGGCACCGTAGGCCTTGACGAGGTTGCGGCGCTCGATGGACATAGAGTCGGGCATGGTAAGGATAAGCTTGTAGCCCTTGACGGCGCTGACGAAGGCTAGGCCTACACCGGTGTTGCCACTGGTGGGCTCGATGATGGTGGCGCCGGGGGTGAGGATACCGTCGCGCTCAGCGGCTTCAATCATGGCGAGGGCCACACGGTCCTTGACGCTACCTGCAGGGTTGAAATACTCGAGCTTGCCGATGATAGTGGCGGCAAGGCCCTTGCTCTGGTTGTAAGCGCTGAGTTCCAGCAACGGGGTGTTGCCTACAAGTTGGGTGAGTTGGGTTGCAATCTTTGTCATAGCTGTATGATTTTTTATAGATAATATAGGAGTTATAGGTTATTATCAGATTTTGTTGAAGGCTTGCTCGAGGTCAGCAATGATGTCATCGATATGCTCTACGCCGATGGAGAGGCGCACTGTCTGGGGAGTGATATGCTGAGCAGCGAGCTCCTCGGGCGAGAGTTGGGAGTGGGTAGTGGTGTAGGGATGGATGACAAGGCTCTTGACGTCGGCTACGTTGGCCAGAAGGGAGAAGATCTGGAGGTTGTCGATAAACTTCCACGCATCGTCCTGCGTTCCCTTGATCTCGAAGGTGAAGATGGATGCTCCGCCCTGGGGAAAATACTGGCGGTAGAGCTGATGATCCCTATGGTCAGCGAGGGCGGGATGGTTGACCTTGGCAACCTTGGGATGGTTGCTGAGGTAGGCAACGACATTGAGGGCATTGTCCACATGGCGCTCTATGCGCAGGGGGAGACTCTCGACGCCCTGTAGCAGTATCCAGGCATTAAAGGGGGAGATGGCTGCGCCAGTGTCTCGAAGCAGGACGGCACGGATGCGGGTAACGAAGGCTGCAGGGCCTGCCACATCGGCAAAGACGGCGCCATGGTAGGAGGGATCGGGCTTGGCCAGAGTGGGATATTTGTCAGCATGGGCCTTGAAATCAAAGCGACCGCCGTCAACTATTACTCCGCCGAGGCTGGAGCCGTGGCCGCCGATGAACTTGGTGGCACTATGCACCACGATGTCGGCGCCGTGGTCAATAGGGCGCACAAGGATGGGGGCAAACGTGTTGTCAACGATGAAGAGGACGTTATGTCGATGGGCAATGGCAGCGATGGCATCGAGATTGGTGACGTCGGAGTTGGGGTTGCCCAGGGTCTCGGCATAGATGACTTTGGTGTTGGGGCGTATGGCGGCCTCAAGGTTGGCGAGGTCATTGACATTGAGTATGGTGTAGTCAATGCCCTGAGTGGAGAGGGTGTGGGTGATGAGGTTGTAGGTGCCACCGTAGAGATTATCGGCAGCGATGAGGTGGTCGCCTTGCTGCAGAACATTCTGCAGGGCATAGGTGATGGCGGCGGCACCACTGGCCACGGCCAGTCCGGCCACGCCACCCTCAAGGGCTGCCACGCGCTGCTCAAAGACAGCCTGGGTGGAGTTGGTGAGGCGACCGTAGATGTTGCCCGGGTCGCGCAGACCAAAGCGGTCGGCGGCGTGCTGTGAGTTACGGAAGACATAGCTAGTAGTCTGATAGATGGGCACCGCGCGTGCATCGGATGCGGGATCGGGAGTCTCCTGCCCTACATGGAGGGCGAGGGTCTCTACGTGAAGGTTTTTCTGTGACATAGTGGTTTGGTATTTTAAAGTTGTAAAATTCGAAAGTGGGATTTATCCTCACCCTTTTGGGGGATAAGATGGGGTCTCCCTGTTTTTTCTGTTGCAAAGGTACGGCGAGTTTGGCAGGCGGAAAATACCACATGAGCGGCAAATTGGATACCACACATGTGGTAGGGAGGGCAAAAAACTGCCGGCAGAGCTCATTGGAACTCTGCCGGCAATATTATATAAGGTGTATGGATACTACTCCGTTGCCTTGGGACCTTCACCTATAGGCACCCACTGATCGCGCGGCTCATCCTTCTGGTGGATCTGGCCATAGATGGTGGTCTTGTTCTTATAGGTGTCAACGGTGGAGAGCTTTATCTTCTCCCAGAGGTCTTCGTCGGTGAGGTTCTTATAGTAGTTGTGGACCTCGATAGTGATGCCGTCGTCACCCTCTTCGCGGAGTGCCTTGAGCATGCTGGCGGTGACGCCAGCCACATCAATGGTAATGCAGTCAGCCTTGTGCTCAATGGTTACCAGGACGGGATACTTTTCGTTGCCCTCGCCCTTATAGTAGTAGGCTTCGTAGGTGCGGATGGCAAAGTCGTCCTGCTCAATGATATAGTCCTGCTCAACGGGGATGGTGACATGCACATTGACGGTGTCACGGATATGGATGGTGGTCTTTATCTCGTTCCAGTCATCGTGGTTCTGATGGTGGATGTCAACCTCTACCTCGCCGTTAAGCTTCTTGGTCTCGACAACATCCTGAATGTCCTCGATGGTAGGCTCATTGATAATGGGCACCTCGGGGGTAATGAAGCAGATGATGTCGTTGATGTCGCGGTCGCCATGCTCCTGGTCCTCAAAGCCGATGAAGGTCTTCTCGCCATCGGAGAAGGTGGAGCCGTGGATGCCGCCATCGTCAAACTTGTCGCAATCGGCACCATCCTTGAGGTTGAGCTCCTTCCAGGTGTAGAACTGACCGGAGTACTGCCTGTTCTGGTGGATGTATCTGGCGTCGTTCTCTGCACGAACGTAGAAGCCGAAGACATATCCCTCAGGGATGCAGAGGGTGTAGCCCTCAGCGTCCTTAGACTTGGTGATTTCCACATAAGTGCCTGGTCTGGGATAGGGGTCACCCTTCCACTTGACCTGCTTCATGTCCCAAAAATCGAGGGTGTGAAGCTCCATATTCTCATCATAGTAGAAAAGGCCTATCACATCATCATAGGCTACAGAAGAGTGAACGGGATAGAAGTTAAGGGGTGTGCCATCGCTAACGAAGACACAGTTGACCGAGAAATTGCGCAAACCCTCGGGTGTCTGCTTATACTCGCCCGTCTTGACATCGTAGTATTTGTCAATATTTGCCTGCTTGTAGGGGAAATATTTGGTAAAGAAGTTGACATCTGCTCCTGTGAAAGTCTTTGTGGCCTTATAGACAGAGACGTTGGCATCCTGGGCAATATAGTCGCGCTCCTCTACCATGGTACTCATAGGATAGAAATTGTTGGAGCGAGTGGTGCCCATGAACACCTCGGTGGTATTAGGAGCCTGCGGGGTTACTGGGATGTCGTCGATGTCAACTACTGAGTCGCCTGAAGAGCAGGCGGTAAGCATTGCCGCGAAAGCAAGCATGGATAAGAGTTTCTTCATACTGATAAAAATAAAATAATCTGCGTTTTTTTAATTTGTTGCAAAATTACACACTTTTCACAAAACCACAAATTATTTTTGCAAGATTTTTTTGCTACCAGGAGTTATTTTGTTGCAATAAGGCTATATGCTGTTTACTTCTCCGAGGGTTACGAGCTTGTTGACGATAGCATAGATGGTGATGCCGGCAGGCGAATGGATCTGCAGTTTGCGGGCAATGTTGCGTCGGTGGGTGGTGACAGTGTTGATGGATAGGCAGAGGCGGTCGGCAATCTCTTTGTTTGACATACCCTTGGCCACGCAGCTGACTATCTCCTTCTCACGGGTGGAGAGCTCCTCGCCTACCCTTTTCTGATTGGTATCGTCCTGCTCTGCGACCTGGGGGGTTGAGGCGTGAACACGCTCAAGCCTATGAACAGCGGGGGCGAAGATATTGTCCTCTACACAGCAATGAATGGAGAGGTCTTCCTCTGCCTGGTAGATGGAGATGATGACCGAGTTGAGACGTTCGTTGTTCTCGGTTTGGGGGTAGTACTGGATGAAGAGTTTCTTTAGCTCGCGCAGCTTGCTGTTGATGCTCTCGTTATGGCGCGAAAGGAGATGGCCGCGCTCGGCGGGAAGCTGCGAGCGGTTGCCCTCCACCAGTTTGTTGACATAGGTGAAGACGGTGGTCTCCTCATAGTCCATGTGCGTGCGTACCTCTTCTACATATTCATCAAAGAACTTGAGCACCAGGAAGGCTATCTCGTTCTTCACCGAGCAGTCGATGGCATTGAGCAGGTGCCAGCGGATATGGGGAAAAAGGTAATCGAGGAAATAGCGGTGGGTGCGCCTGAGATAGTCAAGCACCGACGGCACGCTGATATTGGCCACATCCTGCGGATAGTTGGCCGCGCCGTCCTTCACATAGTTCATAACGGCAAGGAAGGTAGCAGTGTCCACGCCACACTGGTGGCACACCTGCTCAATGGTCTTCTCACCGAAACCCAGAGTGATGCCGAAGCGGCTCATCACCTGAAGGAGGCGGTAGTCGTTCTGCAGCACGTAGCTCAGCCTGTCGGACGGAGAATAGTTGGTTGACATTGTATTGGAAAATATAAAATGTAATGCAAAATTAGGCATTTTTCATCATACAAAAACGATAAAGAGGCGTTTTTAGTCCCTAAATACCACACAAATACTGACTAATGAGTATTGCGCATATAAATATAAAGGTGTACTTTTGCATCGCAATGAAACTGTCAGAACTAAGAACTGGTGAGATAGGCGTAATCGTAAGAGTGATGGGTCACGGAGGTTTCCGCAAGAGGATTGTGGAGATGGGCTTCATCAAGGGCAAGACCGTTGAGGTGTTGCTCAATGCTCCGTTGCACGACCCAGTGAAATATAAGGTTATGGACTATGAGGTCAGCCTGCGCCGCGCCGAGGCCGACCTGGTGGAGGTGGTTAGCGAGGAGGAAGCCCAGGAATGGGAACGCAACCTCGGCACAACCCAGTCGCCGCTGACCGGCACGGACGAATCGCCCATGCATCGTCTAGCCAACCTTAAGGGCCACGAACTGAACGTGGTGTTGGTGGGCAACCCCAACTGCGGCAAGACGAGCTTGTTTAACATTGCCAGCGGAGCTCACGAACGGGTGGGCAACTACTCCGGAGTAACAGTGGATGCCAAGGCAGGCCACTTCGACACCGAGGGCTACCACTTCAGCATAGTGGACCTGCCGGGCACCTACTCGCTGTCGGCCTACACCCCTGAGGAGCTGTATGTGAGGAAATACATCATCGAGCAGCACCCTGACCTGATTATCAACGTGGTGGATGCCAGCAACCTGGAGCGCAACCTATACCTCACCACCCAGCTCATTGACATGGACGTGCCGATGATTATAGCCCTCAACATGTATGACGAGCTACGCGACAGCGGCAACAGGCTTGACATGCAGCTGCTGGGCACCCTGCTAGGTGTGCCCATAGTGCCCACCGTAGGCAGGACTGGCGAGGGTGTGACTGAGCTTTTTCACCAGATTATCGAGATTGTGGAGGGACGCCAGAAGACTGCCCGCCATATCCACGTTAACCACGGCCACCTGCTGGAGGAGAAGATTGAGCGGGTGGAAAACCTTATCCGCATCAACCCCGAGCCTCACCAAAACTACTCAGGCCGGTTTCTGGCTATCAAGATGCTGGAGAACGACCGTCAGGTAGAGGGCATCATCCGACAGCTGGATAATGCCGACGACATTATAGCTGAGCGCAACAGATGCCAGCAGGAGATAAGGGACGAGATACACGAAGACAGCGAGTCAGCCATCACCGATGCCAAGTATGGATTTGTGCAGGGAGCGATGAAGGAAACCTTCAGGAAGGCTCATCACTTCAAGCGCCAAATGACTGAGCACATCGACGCCATGGTGACCCACCGAATATGGGGATATCCCATCTTCCTGGCGCTGATGTATCTGATGTTTTTCTGCACATTCAACATCGGCCAGTACCCCATGGACTGGATTGACATGGGAGTAGAGTGGCTAGGCAATGCCGTAAGCCAATGGATGCCCGAGGGGCCGCTGCGCGACCTGATTGTGGACGGCATCATCAGCGGCGTGGGCGGAGTGATTGTGTTTCTGCCCAACATAATGATACTCTACGCCTTCATCTCATGGATGGAGGACAGCGGCTACATGGCACGCGCCGCCTTTATTATGGACAAGATTATGCACAAGATGGGGCTGCATGGCAAGTCGTTTATCCCGATGATCATGGGCTTTGGCTGCAACATACCCGCCATTATGGCCACCCGCACCATTGAGGACCGCAAATCGAGGCTCATCACCATGCTGATAGTGCCACTCATGTCGTGCTCGGCACGACTGCCGGTATATATAATTATAATAGGCGTGTTCTTCCCCAACAATGCAGCCATGGTGCTCTTCAGCCTCTATCTGCTCGGTATTGTGATGAGCATACTTATGGCCAAGCTGTTCAGCCGCTTTGTGGTGAAGGGCGAGAGCAGTCCCTTTGTGATGGAGCTGCCGCCCTATCGCACCCCGTCAATCAAGAGCGTCAGCCGCCACACATGGGAGAAAGGTAAGCAGTATCTCAAAAAAATGGGCACCACCATACTGGTGGCCAGCATCATAGTGTGGGCCCTCAGCTACTTCCCCCACCATCCAGAGTTGACCGAAGAGCAGCAGATGGAGCAGAGCTACATTGGTCAGCTGGGTCAGTTGGCAGAGCACGTCATAGCCCCATGCGGCATGCAGTGGAAGGAGGGAGTGGCCATCATCACAGGCGTTGGTGCCAAGGAAATAGTGGCCAGCACCATGTCAGTGCTCTACCACGGCGACATAGCCTCCAGCGGCATGACGCCCCTTACGGCCTTTGCGTTCCTGATATTTGTACTGCTCTATATGCCCTGCATACCGGCCTGCGTAGCTATCAAGAATGAATCAGGCCGCTGGCGATGGGCCGCCTTCACAGCCGTATATACCACCCTGCTGGCATGGGTGTGCTCAATGGCAGTGTTCCAGATAGGCAGTCTGGTGTGAGGAGTTAGGAGTGAAAACCCCTTCCCCTAAAGAGGAGTATTTACCCCTAGCGCCAGAGTCCTCCCCTGGAGGAGAATGGGGGCTTGGAACTCAGAGTTTAGATTTTAGACACACATTAACTATGCAACTCATTATAGTATATATCATCATTGCCTGCGCCGTAGGGGCAATAGTCCGCTATGCCTACAGGCAGGTGCGAGGCAAGAGCAACGGATGCAACTGCAGCAGCTGCGCCCAAAAACACTGCTGCTCCAACCACGGTGGCGAGTGCCATTGCCACGATACCCACAGTTAGGTAAAGGACTCAAAATAATAGGTAACAGCATACACAATCGGGGTATCCGACACGAGAAAATACTCAGTCGGATACCCCGATTTGACTGATTTTAAGTATTGCAGAGGTAGAAAGATGGCCGTAATTTTGCACTAGATTTAAAAGGCACAGACAATTATGGCTATCAACAAGACTCTCAAGACAACCCTGCTCACTGCAGCCCTGGCCACCGCCACGGCCGTCATGGGCCAGCAGGGACAGGACAGCCTGCAGTATGGCGGCTGGAACAAGTATCGCATCGGCGGCTACGGCGAAATGGTTACTGCCTTCAAGAATTACGGCACCAATCGTTTTTACGGTCACCCCGAAGGCAATCCCAAGGAACACCGCAACACCATCAGCATTCCGCGCTTTGTGGTGGCCGGCGACTATAAGTTTAACAGTAAATGGATTCTCGGCGCAGAGATAGAGTTTGAAAGCGGTGGTACCGGCACTGCCTACGAGCTGGAGAACACCGAGAATGATGAATATGAAACCGAGGTGGAGAAGGGAGGCGAGGTTGCCCTTGAGCAGTTCCACATCACCCGCCTCATCAACCGTGCCTTCAACATGAGGGCCGGCCACATGGTGCTACCCGTGGGCCAGAACAATGCTCACCATGAGCCCGTCAACTTCTTCGGCACTGTGCGCCCCGAGGGCGAGACAACCATTGTGCCCAACACATGGCACGAAACCGGTTTGGAACTCTTCGGCACCGTGGGCCACAAACTGTCAACATTCGACTATCAGGTGATGGTCGTGGCAGGTCTCAGCGCCCAGGGCTTCAACCGCAATGACTGGGTAGCCGGTGGCAAGCAAGGAATTTTTGAAGAGGATAACTTCACCAGCCCCGGCTATGTGGCCCGTGTGGACTGGCGCGGAGTGAAAGGACTGAGACTCGGTGCCGCATTTTACTACTGTGCCAACACCATTGACAACGCCGAGAAGACTCACAACTTCAGCACCTACACCTCCGGCAAGGCTCCGCTGCGCCTCTACAACTTTGACTGCCAATACCGCAACCGGTTTATAGAGGCCCGTGCCAACGTGCTGTGGGGAAGTCTGACCAACTCCAACGCTATCAGCAAGGCCAACAACAATCCCTATAAGAACAGTCCCTACTCCAAGGTAATGCCCGTGGCCCACAGGTCGATAGCCTGGGGTGGAGAGTTGGGTGTCAACCTGCGCGGCTGCTTCAACGATGCCAGCATACCCGAAGTGGTACCCTTTGCCCGATACGAATATTACAACCCGCAGGAGACCCTCGACAAAGGCATTGATGCCATGGACTCCCCCTCGGCCGGCCGCCTAAAGACCAGCATGTGGATAGTTGGAGCAAACTGGAGGGTACTGCCCGGCCTGGTGGTGAAAGCCGACTATACCAACCGCCGCATCGGCGGGGGCAAGTATAACAACGAAAATGAGTTTGCCCTCGGCGTAGCCTGGACGGGCTGGCTCTGGAAAAAATAACCCCATCTCCGAATATTAACAAATCTCAAACAATAAAGCATCATGAAAAAGAACCTGTTTATCATCAGTATCCTCGCTTTGGGGCTCGGCTTTGCCTCCTGCTCCGACAGCGACAGTAACAACGACAGCGACAAAACCATCACCGAGGACGAGGCCCAAAACCTTGACTACACTTCCGACAACGCTGCCGCGTGGGGCAACTACGCCGTCAACGTAGTACGCCTGCTGGCCAACGACTCCAAGAATCTCTACGACGAGTGGAACAACAGTTTCGCCGCCGACTTCAAGGGCCACACCGCCGGCTCGGGCTACAACACCGCCATCGAGTGTGTGCAGGAAATCATTGCCGGCTCCATCGACATAGCCACCGAAGTGGGCACCGCCAAGATAGGCGAGCCCGTAGGCTACTGGAATGACGGCCAACGCAACAAAGCCCTCTACGCCGTTGAGTCATGGTATTCCTACCACTCACGCGAGGACTATATGAACAATATCCTCTCCGTAGCCAACTCCATCATCGGTGCCAATATCAATATTGAGAACAATGTGCCCCTTACCGACTCCTACAAGGACCTGGCCAACGCCAACTCCATCTACGCCAAGGGGCTGCAGAGCGAGACTCTCAGCCCACTGGTGGAAGACGTCTGGCAAAAGATTGTGGCTGCCCACAATGCCATCTGGCAGATTCCACAGCCTTTCCGCAACAATATCAACTCTGCCAAGGCCGTTGCAGCCATGGACGCCTGCGCCCAGCTTACCGCCAGCCTGGAGACTCTCAACGCCTCCATCGAGAAGGGTAGCCTTAGCGAGGATGATGCACAGGCTATAGTCAACCAATGGGTTGACGTAGTAGTGCTGCCCACCTACAAGGACCTGGTAGATAAGAACAATGTACTGCAGACCGCAGTCAACAATCTGCAGAAATCGCCCTCAAACGCCACCTTCGAGGCTGCCTGCAGCGCATGGATAGCTGCCCGTAAGCCATGGGAGTCGAGCGAAGCTTTCCTTTTTGGACCCGTGGCAGAGATGGGACTAGACCCCAACATGGACTCATGGCCTCTTGATGCCGTGGGCATAGCCAACCTGCTCAAGTCACAGCGATGGAGCGACATGGAGTGGACTGGCCGATATGAGGAGCCCGACGAAGACAATCCCTCCGCCCGTGCCGAGGCCATCGAGGCTGCCCAGTCGCTGCGTGGATTCCACACACTGGAGTATCTGCTATTTAAGAACGGCGCACCTCGTACAGTGAAATAATAAATCAGATAAGTTAAGTGTTAGTTACCACAGTGAAGGCGGGAAATAGCTAAGTTTCCCCCTTCACTATTGTGGTATAAAAAAGGACGGACAACCAACGTTTAGTTTTTAGCCTATGTCTAAGCACTGCAAAATAAACTATTTAGCCTCGTTAACCGCCATGGTGGCCGCTTGCCTGCTATCCTCATGTTCCGATGACTCCGAGGGCCTCGACCAATTCTATGAGACCCATGCCCAGGAGCTGGACAACTATGCGCTGTCGGCAGGCACCTCCACTCTATTCAACAACTCATCCAAAGCCTTCGACACTGATGCCTCATGGCTCAGCGGCACCTATGCCAGCCGTTTTCAGACTGGTGACCGTCTCTACGACAATGTGACCGAGGGCTACGGCCCCGTCTATGCCGGCTACTCCTGCGGTAGCTGCCACATGAACGCCGGGCGCACCAGCCCCGGAGTATGGAACCGCATTGGCGAGGATGCCGACGGCACCCCAGTCTATGGTTCTGGCACCAACGGCATGTCTGCCATGCTGGTCTATGTGGCGCGCAAGAACGGAGTCTTCTTCCAGGACTATGGTCGCGTGCTCCACGACCAGACCATATACGGCGTCACTGCTGAGGGCAAGCTACAGGTTAGATGGGACTATGAGAAGGGTCACTTCCCCGACGGCGAGGAATATGAACTGGCTAAGCCCAACTTTACCGTGGTAAAGTGGTATAAGAAGATGTGGGACAATGTCAAAAAAGACTCCGTCAGCATCAGGCCAGAGGACCTCTTCTGCACCGTACGCATCCCTCTGCGCCATGTGGGCATGGGCCAGATGATGGCTATAGACCGCAACGAAATAGAGGCTTTGGCACAGAAAGGCTATCCCGAGTACGGCATCAGCGGCCGCTGCAACTATATCACCGAGCGCGGAGTAAGAGGCGTAGGTCTCTCCGGCAACAAGGCGCAACACCTTGACCTGACCGTTGAGTTGGGCTTCTCCTCCGACATGGGTGCCACCAACTCACGTTACCCTGAGGAAATATGCGAGGGACAGCACCAAATGGTGGAAGGCTCAATGATGGGCCTCACCTACGACAAACTCGACGTCAGCACCGAGGACATGGAGTGCGTTGACCTCTACCTCCACGCTCTGGGAGTGCCCGCCCGCCGTCTGGGCAGCAACAGCACAAATGTTACCTTAACCAAGTCAGACGGCACCACCCTCATCATGACCGAGCGTCAAGCCGTAAAGCGCGGCGAGCAAGCCTTCTATAACGCCAAGTGCCACTTATGCCACGTGACCACCCTCCACACGCGGCCTCGCGGAGCCACTCTGCTCAACGGCACCGAACTGCCCTGGCTAGGCAGCCAGACCATCCACCCCTACTCCGACTATCTGCTCCACGACATGGGCTCCGAGATAATGGGCGTGGGCCTCAACGACAACTACACCAGCGGCCTGGCCCGTGGCAACGAGTGGCGCACCACCCCTTTGTGGGGGGTGGGCCTGCAGAAAAAGGTAAACGGCCATACCTACTTCCTCCACGACGGTAGGGCCCGCAACTTCACCGAGGCCATCCTCTGGCACGGCGGTGAGGGTGAGGCAAGCAAGAACCTCTTCAAGAAGATGGACAAGGCCGACCGCCAGGCACTGATAAAATTCCTAGAGTCACTCTGACAATAAATCATAACCATAATCCGTTAATCTATTATCCAAACAATAATGAAAACACTCTATATTGCAGCCATTGCGGCCCTCTGTTCACTCACGGCCGCAGCCCAGACAGACAACACAACATTTGATGCCGACAACGGCGTAGTCACCATCGGCGCCGACCGCATGTTTCAGATTGAGAGCAAGGACGGCAAGTTCTCCTTTAAGCCCTATCTGATGCTGCAGACTACAGGCAACTATAACTACTACGACGACGAGGGCCTCGACAAGGCCTATAACCAAGACAACGTGGCCAACTCAGGCTTCAGTTTCCCCTACGCGGTGCTCGGCTTCACAGGCAAGGCCTACAGTATGGTTACCTACAACCTCTCCGTCAATGCCGCCAAGTCGGGTGGCGACCTGTTGCAACAGGCTTGGTTTGACGTGAGGCCCACCCGCGGCTTCGGCTTGAAGGTCGGCAAGTTTAAGACTCCCTTCAGCCATGCCTACCTCACCACTCTGGGTGAAACACTGATGCCTCAACTGCCCACCTCGCTCACAGCCTCCACCATCATGCCCTATGCCCTCAACGCCGTCACACCGCACATAGGCACCGGCTTTGACCTAGGCCTGATGGTTCACGGCAACATCGGCAAGTGGTGGGGCTACGAGGCTGGCCTCTTCAATGGCACAGGCTCCAGCATCAACACAGCCTCCAAGACCCTCTCTGACGACTGGCACATCCCTTCGCTGCTCTATGCCACACGCTTCACCTGGGCTCCTATGGGAGCCATGCCCGCCACTCAGGGCAACCCCAATATGCTCCATCTCAACCGTCTCCAGCTGGCAGCCTCTGCCAGCATCAATGTAGAGAGCGAGAGCGAGAGCACCAATGACACCCGTCTGAGCCTTGAGGCTTCCTGGCTCTACAATAAGCTCTATCTGGGCGGCGAGCTCTACTATATGCACGTAGGCTTCACCGACCGCCAGAAAATCAATGACAGCTTCAACTATTGGGGCGGCTATGTGCAAGGCGGCTACTTTGTGGCTCCGCAGGCTCAAATAGCACTACGCTATGATTTTCTCGACCGCAACGGCACCGGCAAGGACGGCATGCTCAATATGCCCGCCGTGGGATTCAACTACTTCATCAAGGGTACCGGCCTCAAACTTTCGGCCATGTATCAGTACACCGGCCGCACCGGCCATGACACTCAGCTTGACCGCGACAATGACGACCTCGGCCTAACCAAGCACTCCGCCTGTCTGATGCTGCAATACACTTTCTAAGCAAATGAGAATATACCATATATATATATTACTCCTGACCATGGTGTTCGGCCTGGTCAGCTGCGACGACGGCCACATCAACGACCCTGTATATAACGAAAGCAACGCCACCTATACCGCCCGGCTCACAGGCACCTTCCGCTCCGTAGGCACATGGTCGGGCAGCTACTCGGTGGCCATGGCCTGCTTTGACAATCAGAGTCCCTACTCGCTGCTGCAGACCGTCATACCTGCATCCTCGGCCGATGAGAGCCAGGTGCTAACCCTGACCAACATACCCACCGAGGCTCGCACTATAGAAATAGCCGTGGTCAATGTGCTACGCAAGCGCATAGCCACCATCTACAGCTACCCCATCGCTGCCGACCAGCGAGTAGGCGACACCATCAATATGGACGTCGGCACCCTTGATGTCGGTATGTTTGGGGTTGTCAATCAATTTATCTTCCAGGGCCAGGCCACCAGCTGTGCACGTTGCCATTCGGGAACCACCCCCGCTGCAGGTCTCGACCTCTCGCCAACTCAAGCCTACCGGAATCTGGTAGGAGCAGCCGCCACAAAGGCCCCAGCCATGGCACGCGTGCTGCCAGGCAATGCCCAAGAGAGTTTTCTCTATAAGGTCATTACAGAGGGCGACGACAACGTAAGCTACTCGCACCCCGGCCTCTTCGCCGACCAGAGCTATGCGCCCTTCGTCGAAATAATCCGAAACTGGATAGAGGCAGGAGCAAAAGAATAGTATGATTATCTGAAATGTTTCGCAAAGCCTTCTAACTCTCAAACACATATGAAAATCATCCAGCGTGCAGCATTTGTAATCCTTGCCATACTTTGCATTGCAATGGCAACAGCCACCTTTGTTGAAAACAGCTACGGCCCCGCCGTGGCCCATGAATATATCTACGAGTCATGGTGGTTTATCGGGCTGTGGTGCATAGCCATTGTCTGCATGCTGCCATGCATCCCCGGTCATATCCGTGGGCTGGTGCGCCTGCTGAAGCGGTGTTGTCGCCGCACCACCGTGATAGGCCTCTTGCTCATGGTGTCGAGCCTAGGAGCCAGCGGTGCACGGGTGGTGGAGCGCGCACAAGCCGACTCCATGCGCAGCGCCCAGGTGGTATATAACAACCGCATCTGCCCCCTCAACACTGCCGCACGCGATTTTACCCTCAAGATTACCGGCCGCACCTCCTGGCATGGCCTAAGCCCTGAGCAGGTTATCCTCTCCTGGGCACTCTATCTCGAAGACTGGAAGGACGTGGCCATGATTCGCGTAAAAAAAGCCGCCGCGCGTCAGACATTGGGCATCAAAGGCAACTATGCCCGCTTCGCCGACTTCTTTGACTCTCAGGGCAACTATCGGCTCAAGGCCGACCAGTTTCCTGACCTTGACGAACGGCTCACCCTCATAGTGTTGGCCACCCGCGGAGAGTTCTTCACGCCCCTACCGCAGGGTATGACGCCCATCCCGTCACAACGCATCGAAGCTGAGCTGCTCTACAACTCCCTGCCCCTTGACACACTGCTCTTCGCTTCATGCTTCACGCTGGCCTTCCTGCTCTTCTTCATAGGCAACCTGAAGGTGCTCCGGCCGCTACGCAGCAGCAAGGCCGTGGCAGTAGCCATACATATAGCCACCATCCTTCTCACCCTTCTGCTTGCAGCATGCCTGGCACTGCGCTGGTATATCTCCGGTCATCTGCCCCTGAGCAACACCTATGAGACCATGCTGGTGGTCGCCCTCACGGCCCTGATTATTGCCAGCCTGTCGCGACGCTACAGGATGGAGGCCCTCATAGTGGGCGGTGCCACCCTGCTGGTAGCCCACATCGGGGCCCTGGATCCTCAGATCACCACCCTCATGCCAGTGCTGCAGAGCCCGTGGCTGTCATCACACGTCACCACCATCATGATATCCTACTGCCTATTCGCCATGCTCCTGTTCAGGCCCAACCGCACTATGCTCATCTGGGCCGAGGTGCTTCTGGCCACAGGCATCATACTCGGCTCCATCTGGGCTAAGACAGCGTGGGGTACCTACTGGAGCTGGGACCCCAAGGAGACCTGGGCACTCATCTCGCTCATTACCTATGCCTACCCCCTCCATCCGCACCTGCTACCCTGGTTCCGCCACGAAGGACACATGCGCCTCTACCTACGCCTGGCATTCCTTACCGTACTCATGACCTACTTCGGGTGCAACTACCTACTCACCGGCATGCACAGCTATGCCAACTGAGAGTGAAGAAACAGAGTGAACACCGAAAGCTTTCAATTTTCAATTTACAATTTTCAATTTCCAAATTTTCTTAGTACCTTTGCACACCATAATGAAATACATCTCTAGATATATAGAACAGTTAGGTGCCACAATAGAGTTTACCACCTTCACTGCCGGCGAGGTAAGTGAAATACATGCCATGCTCAGCATAGAGCCGCGCACCGACATGTTTGAGCAACAATTCTCACGCATCAAGGAGGCTGAAAACATGCTAATGCAACTGCCTGAGGTCAGCGGAGCCAAGGCAGTCTTCAAGCGCTACTTCCTCAGCGATGCCACCAATCAAGTGCCGGCCATACAAGAAAACGACCACTGCACCATCTCCTACATACAGCAGCCGCCCCTTGACGGTTCCAAGCTGGCCGTGTGGCTATATCTGCAGAAAGGCACAGACATCAGCAACAGCGGCAACAGCACCATAGTCTCCCACAACGGCTACCGCCACATCTGGACAATGGGGCTCTACAACACCACTGCCGACACCTCCTACATGCAGACATGGGAGACCCTCTTTACCTATATCGACATACTCAGGCAGCACGACGCCACCCTGGAGGCCAACTGCGTGCGAACCTGGTTTTTTGTGCGCGATGTTGACACCCAGTATAACGGTCTCGTCAAGTCGCGCCGCGAGTGCTTCGCCGAGCAGGGACTTACCGCCGACACACACTACATAGCCTCCACGGGCATTGGCGGCACACCCGCCGACCCCAAGGCCCTCGTCCAGCTGGGCGCCTACGCCATCACCGGCTTCAGCCCCGAACAGCAGCGCTACCTCTACGCACCCACCCACCTCAACCGCACGTCAGACTACGGCGTCACCTTTGAGCGCGGCACGCTGATACAGTATGGCGACCGCAATCACGTACTGATTTCCGGCACCGCCTCAATCAACAACCATGGTGAGGTACTCCACGTAGGCGACATACGCAAGCAGACGCTGCGCATGTGGGAGAACGTGGAGAAGTTACTGGAGGAAGGTGGCATGACCTACGATGACGTGATGCAGATAGTAGTCTATCTGCGCGACGGCGCCGACTACTCGGTGGTGAGCCGTATGTTCAGCGAGCGATTCCCTCACATACCATACGTCATCACCCTTGCCCCAGTGTGCCGTCCCACATGGCTGGTTGAGATGGAGTGCATAGCCGTCAAAGCCACCAGCAACGACTTCCCCGACTTTTAATCCACAAAAACATTATATAATCACAACTAAACAAAATCTTATCGCGACTAAACAAAATCTTATCGCGACTAAACAAAATTTAATCGCGAGAAAACATAATTTAATCGCAAGGAGCCAGACATCTCCTCGCGATTAAATTTTATCTCTACACTGTCACGATGGATTTTTGCAGAAATATTTTATATGAGCACTGATTTTGATTCCCCCAGCACTGATTATGCAGGTTTTTCCTGACATTTTGTTTTTTGCGTAGTTGATAGCTCTTGATTTTTTGTAATTACAAGCAAAGTGCGTTTGGGGTGGTGCTGATTATCATCAATAATTCTTAACTTTGCAGGAAAATATTGAGCAAGATGAAAAGAATTACAATCATAATGATGCTCCTGACGGTAACCACCTACGTCTTCTCCTCTGTGGGGAGCACTCCCCCGCCTGAAGGGAGCGCTGATGAACGGATTATCCTCACTCCTCCCCCTCCCCATGAGCCGCGAGTGAACTGCGCCAAGGTGTTTGGACTGCGCCCGGGCAGTGAATGCCGGTTTCTGGTAGCCACCTCCGGCGACAGGCCGATGACCTTCAGTGCCAAGGGGCTGCCCAAGGGACTATATATAAATAAGGAGACAGGCCTGGTGAGCGGACGCACCAGCAGGCGTGGCGAATATGCCGTAGTGATGACGGCTACCAATGCCCTGGGCAGCGACCAGCGAACGGTGCGATTCAAGGTTGGCGATGAGATAGCCCTGACACCACCCATGGGCTGGAACTCATGGAATTGCTGGGGCAAGACGGTTAGCCAGGAGCGCGTGATGGCCTCGGCACGTGCCATGAGGGACAAGGGACTCATAAACTACGGATGGACCTACATCAACATTGACGACGGATGGCAGGGCATTCGCGGCGGCAGGCACAATGCCATTCAGCCTAACAAGAAGTTTCCCGACATCAAGGGGTTGGCCGACAGCATACACGATATGGGCCTGAAGATGGGCATCTATTCCACGGCGTGGGTCATCACCTTTGCCGGTCACATAGGCTCAACGTGCCCCAACGCCGACGGCACCTATCCTTGGATTACAAAGGGCGACCACAACGACATATATAAACTGGTGACCGACGATGACCCCACGGGCGACCGCGCCAGCTGGAGGCACCACTACTACGGCGACTACTCGTTTACTGACAACGATGCGCGGCAGTGGGCCGAGTGGGGCGTTGACTACCTGAAGTATGACTGGTACCCCAACGACTATGACCACGTGGAGGAGATGAACGTCTCGCTACGCAAGCAGAAGCGCGACATTGTCTATAGCCTGTCAGGCATCTGCCTCTATTCGCTTGCCCCGGCATGGGCCAGGCTGACCAACTGCTTCCGCACCACGGGCGACATTACCGACTCATGGACCTCGCTGCTAAGCATCGGATTTAACGGGCAGCAGCACTGGACAGGCTTCAATGGCCCTGGGCACTGGGCCGACCCCGATATGCTCATAGTGGGCATGGTGGGATGGGGCGACAAACTGCATCCTACCCGACTGACGCCCGATGAGCAATATACCCATATCTCACTGTGG
>OCTW013373132.1_pt1 | contig 24724 bp, 22 predicted proteins | sample 1539671 | NCBI WGS metagenome assembly OCTW01 (sample SAMN02144230, study PRJEB22623) | gut metagenome | biome: sheep rumen | host: Ovis aries | place: New Zealand | reverse complement strand
ATCTCCTTTTGAAATCTATTGCATACCACCAACTTTGTTGCAAGCCTCGGCATTAATCTTGAAATCAAGACCATTTAGATCTTCTTTGAGTTTATTTTGATCTTTTTTTTGTTCGAGAATTTGACTAATCTTCTTAAGTTCTTTAAGAATTTGTTCTAATATATCTTCATTCATAATAGAGGTTCCTAAAAAGACGGAAATAAAAAATCCCCTAGAGGCAGGCTACAAGGTCCCACCCCTAGAGAAGTTTAACCGTTTAGTTAGCGAGTTCACAACTTGTGCAGTAGTTTCCACTCCTACTGGGATGACCGTTACGCGCTTCAACTGGGCACCCAGCGGCGAAACTGCCGGTGGGGTTGTTCTTGGCGATAAGTTGGGGCTTCTTGTAAGCCATCTTCTTTGTTGTCTTCATATTATACCTCTAGAGTATATCTCCCTGTGTTGTTACCTGGTCAAGGCCGGGAGTGCCGCAGCCAGTGGTCACAGACATCTGTAACCTGTTTTTATTTTTCAAGGCCCTTTTGCCAAGGGCGGTCCGAACATGGACATCAAAAACGGAGCACACGCCAAAAGGGCGATTACCATGATGGAAATCGCCAACAGCGAAGTTGCTTCGTAAATTAAATTTTACACGGGGGGGGGGGTAACGAATTTGAACAAGCCTTTTTCAGGCCCATTTCACGCAATTTGACGCTACCTTTCACAATCATACACTGCTAATATATATAATTTTTTGCAATGCAAACAACAGCACGTCCTTTTTTTTGATTTTGACCGTTTACTGCTAGCCCCCCCCCAAAAAAATCAAAATGGTTCTAAATTACGCATAATTGGCAACCACACTTAACAAAATCAAGCAAAAATCGTTAAGTCCAGTTGACAATTTTACACTTTGGAATTTGCAAAGTCTAAGCCTTCGCGACGGCGGGCATCTTGAGGGTCTTGCCGTCTTTATCTACGGCTTTCCACGGGGTAAGCCCCACCACTTCATCTACGGGGAGCGAGAATGCAATGCCCTGTCCCATGGTGTCTAGCCCAGCCTTCTGGTAAAGGGCGTGGAGCACGGCGTCCTTGATTTCTGCGGACACCAGAATCATCACCACCTCCTTTTCGGGCTGGATGGCGATGTGGAAAAACGATTCTGCCTCCTTGTTGGCCGTGCCGCGACCATTCAGGATAGTGCCGCCACGGGCGCCTGCACTCTTGGCCGCCTCCATGACCGTCTCGGAAAATCCGGCATTGACAATGCACATGATCATCTCGTGCTTGCTTGCGCTCATTTCTCGTTCCTCCGTACCGCCTTGCGGTTGTCGCTCAAAAAGTTGAAAATGGACTTGCCGATAATGCTTGTCATGGGAATCGTACAGGCGATGCCCTTGCCACCCGCGATGGTGTTGAATTTTTCTTCGATGCTTTCCAGGGCCGCCTTGAGCTTGTCCTCGCCTATCACGCTCAGAATGACCGCACGCTCGGAATCCACCAGACCAATAGCCGTAAGAACTTCCTGGGAGGCGGTTCCCCTGCCGTAAAAGACCATCTGCATGTTCACGCCAAAAGACTGGATGTGGTCCATGTAAAAGTCCGCCTTGGCGCGGTTCACCATGGTCACGAGAATCTTGAGGCGGTTCATGGACACCTTGGAATGCCCATCGGGAGACCCGCTTCTCTTTCGCCTGAACTGTCTTTCCTTTTCAGCCATACCGCTCCCTACACAAAGTCTATAATCTGTTCATCGTCGGCATCCTGGATACGGCGCATCATGTTGCGGTTCCTGAAGAACCGAGAAACGATGGCCTTGAAGCCGAGAATCTGGATGGTAATCAAGGGAGTCATGGCCACCATGGCCACGATACCGAAAGCATAACTCAGAATGGAATCGTCACCGCCGTGGATGACGGAGCAAGCCCCGATAGAAAGAGGCAGTATAAAGCTGGAGGTCAAGGGCCCGCTGGCCACACCACCCGAGTCAAAGGCAATGGCCGTATAAAGCTTAGGCACAAAGAAAGAAAGGCCCAAGGAAACAAAGTAGCCGGGAATCAGGTAGTAGATCAAGGGGAAGCCCATGTAGATGCGGAGCATAGAAAGCCCGATAGAAACGCCCACGCCGATAGAAAGGGCCACCAGCATGGAACGCTTGGTCACGAGGCCGCCGGTAATTTCTTCGACCTGCCTGTTCAGCACGTGCACCGCAGGTTCTGCAAGCACCACCACCATGCCGATGACAAAGCCCGATGCCACGAGAATGTGGGGTGTCTTTGCCAAGTTACAGCCCAATTTGAAACCGATGGGCATGAACCCCACCTTCACCGCCGTCAAGAAAATCAACAGTCCCGCAAAGGTATAGCAGATACCGAAGCCCACCTGAACCAGCTTGGACCAAGAAACCTTGAGGGCAAACAGCTGGAGCACCACAAAGAAGGCCACAATGAGCGCCAGGGCCACAAACACCTCACGGGCAACCGTTAGTACCGTAAAGATGAAATTAAGGCCAAGGTTTGCGTCTATGGAATAGGCATCCGGTTCCAGCGTAAAGGTAAGGCCACCCTTGGAGAAAAGGATCAGGCCCATAAGGGCAAGAATCGGACCAACAGAACAAAGGGCTATAAGGCCGAAGCTGTTTTCACTGGCATGTTTACCGCCGATAGCGCCGGCCACACCCACACCCAAGGCCATAATGAAGGGCACCGTAATAGGGCCCGTGGTCACACCGCCCGAATCAAAAGCCAGGGGAACAAAGATTTCCTTGCCCATGGAGACCATAAGCATGCCCAGCATAAAAAGCACCAGGTAACAAAAGATGATGATAGTGGAAAGGTCCATCTTAAACACAATCTTGATGATGGACAGCACCAGGAAAATCCCCACGCCCACGCCGATGGTGGCCACGAGAAGTATAGGGTGTATCGCCTGTTTCACCTGTTCGGCAAGTACCGAGAGGTCGGGTTCCGCAACGGTAATGAGCACACCCATGACAAAGCATACCGACGCCAGCAACTGCAGCTTTCGGGACTTGGCAAGGCCCGAACCCACATGCTCGCCCATAGGCGTCATGGCAAGGTCAGCACCTAGGTTAAAAAGCCCAATGCCCGCCACGAGAAAAACAGCACTTATGGCAAAGACCACCAGTTCCTTCATTGAAAGTTCCACCAGGGGCGTAAAGGACAGTACCAGCACGATCAGGGTGACCGGCAATACCGACGAAAACGCCTCGTGGAGCTTTTCAAAGAAGGTCTTGAACATTACTCGCCCAGATACTCCACGGCAAAGATAAGGGTAGAACCTCCCGGGATGGGGCCCATGCCGCGGGAGCCATAAGCAAGGCCGGGGGGCACAATCAAGATGCGCTTTTCGCCAGGGAGCATGCCTGCAATGCCCAGATCCCAACCGCGAATCACTTGGCCGCTCCCCAAGGAGACGCGCAATACCTGGCCACGGTCTCGAGAACTATCGAACTTGTGCCCATTGGTAAGCCAGCCCGTGTAATGCACCCGAACCCTAGTCCCAACCCTTGCAGGTTCGCCCTCGCCAGGCTTCACGATAGCATAGCGCAGGCCTTCGGAACCATTTTCAAGAGCAAGAGTAGTGGTATCCGGGAAAAAATCCATTTTTTCGATAACTGCAGAATCCACTTCGGACTCCATCAGTTCCACTCGGAAAACCAGAGTGGAATTGGAGGGAATCATGGTGTATGCCGCCGCACCATAGCCCATAGCCGGAGACACCCGAAGCCAACGAACGCCACCCACGCGCATGCCTTCCAGGCCCTTTTCCCAACCCTTGATGAGCTTGCCTGCGCCAAGAACCACATCAAAGGACTTACCTAAATCCTTGGAACTGCCGAACTTGCGCCCTGAAAGGAGCCAGCCGGTGTAATGGGTTTTTAGGGTTGACCCAGGAATAGCGGCGTTGCCCGAGCCCATTTTTTCATCGTAAATCTTGAGTCCCTTCGAAAGCTCCTTCCACTTGAGAGCGTCTACGCTCTGAGGGAACTTGTCCGGCTCCATGGGCGGATCGGCATGGACCAGCTCTACCTCGTAAAACAAGTCCGAATTGGGCGGAATTCCATCCATAGAGCGCTCTCCATAAGCCATGACCGCAGGCACCGTCAGATAACGGATTTCTCCCACCTTCATGCCCAGGATTCCCTTTTCCCAACCCTGGATAACCTGGCCCACGCCCAAGGTAAATTCCAGAGGTTCTCCTCCGTAGGTATTGATGTACAACCACTTGTCCTTATAACGGGCGATGCTGTCTGCCGTGGCCGTGATGTTCCCCGCCGCAGTGGCGCTGTCCGTAGGGGCGGGCACGGAGACTTTTGAGTCCTTAGCCCCGTCTGCAGTTGCAGCTTTCGAATCCTTCGACTTAGCGGCATCCTGAGCAGTTTTTGCCGTATCGGCAGGGGCGGCCTTGGCGCTGTCCGCTGTCACAGAATCCGTAGATGTCTCTGGTGTTGCAAATTCCAGGGCCGCCAGGGAGTCCTCCATGGCCCTTTTCCGCATTTCTTCCATCTGCAGGCTGTCAAGAATCAGGTAGCCCTTGAAATGGACCTTGATAAGCTGGCCCTTGCGAATCTCGTCGCCCTGGCCGTCCCTGACGCTCTCTATGTTAAAAGGGATAGCCCACAGATTACAAAACAGCGCGAGGACCAAGAAAATCTTCAATTTCGGCATAAAAACTCCTACCCCACAAGATAGAAAATGCTAGTTTTACAGAGTAAGGTTTTTCCCCAGTTGAACGGAAAAAGAATATGCTATCTGTTGTTATCGTTATAACGATTGTCGTGCTGTCCATTATTCTTGCGGCCATCGGTGCCTACGTGGTTATCCACAGCACCGAAGAAAAAGAAGAACCCAAGCCGGTTATCGACGTTTCCGGCCAGTATGCCGTGGTGGTCCGCCCCGCACGGGAATCTCTCACCAACGTAAAGCCATCGGAAGTATCGCTCCGCTCCTGGCTAGAAACCCAGACGCAGCTCACCCCCGAACAGCGCGAAGAATATATCCGCCAGTGGAACGCTTCTCTCGAAGAGACCATCCGCACCATCGACGAAGGCGACAAGAACGGCACCGTCACCTACCGCATCGAACTTGGCCCCAAGGGCAAGAACTACGTGAAGTTCGTCGGCGAAGACAACTTTATTACCCGCGAACAAATCCGGAACCACGCCGAAATTTTGCCGCCCTACGTGCTGGGCTGCGACTGCAAGCTTTTGCCCAAGCAGCCCTGGGAAAACCCCAGCAAGTCCGGCTGGAAGGCCGTTGTGCCCTCCCACGGAAGCACCTACGAAGTCCCCGACTGGAGGCAACTTGCGTAAATCCCTCCTCGCCCTCCTGATAGCGGCACCGGTCCTGACCCATGCCGCAGGATCCGCCATTATCACCCTGGAAATGCCCGTAGGCGCCCGCCAGCTGGGTATGGGTGAAGTAGGCGCTGCCGTGGCCGACGACGCCACCGCCATGTTCTACAACCCGGCAGGACTTGCCTTTGGCCCCCTGGCCGACGAATGGCGCATGTCCTACCCCGCCGATTCCAAGACCGCTCCCTTCTTTACCAAGATGGCGGCCCGAAGCAAGAACGGCTTTTTCGCCAAGAGCGAACTTTGGGCCGGAACCGCCCAGGGTATTCTCCGTTACGACGGAGAGCAGTGGGTAGATTACCACTCCGTCACCCTGCAAGGCAACGCCAAGATCAAGGACGCCGTAAAAGTTTATGTGGGTACGGAGCGCGGCATTGACGAATACTCCCGCCAGGTGAAAAAGTTCAACGACATCAAGTCCGCCGAAGAAGAATCCGACGTGGTAGAAGTCAAGATGCCCTGGAACCTGGTGGTAAACGACACCATCACGGCCATCATCTACGACAATCGCACCGAAAAGCTCTGGGTAGGCACTCCCAAGAGCCTCTTCCGCTTTGACGGCAAGGCCTGGAAAAACTACGACGAAGAACTGGGCAGCAGGCGCATCACTGCCCTGGTGAACCAAGGCGCAAGCCTCTGGATAGGCACCGACAACGGCCTCTTCTTGTACCGCAACGGACAGTTCGAACAAAAGGGCAAGGTGCTTCCCAGCCAGAAAATCAACGCCCTGGTGTGGTCCGAAAACCGCAAGGAACTGTTTGTGGCAGTAGAAGGCGCAGGCGTTGCCCGCCTGGTTCCCAAGAAAAGCGTTAACGACAAGGACCGCTGGAGCCTCTTCACCGAAGAAGACGGCATCATGGACCTGAACCCGAAGGCCCTTGCCGTTGACAGTTCCGGCCACGTGTGGGCCAGCCACAAAGAAGGCCTCTCCCATTTCAACCTGCGCAAGTGGGAACAGATCAAGTTCGAAGGCAACACCATTAACGACATCTCGGTGGACCGCAAGGGCGCCATCTGGATTGCAACGGACAAGGGCGTCTGGCGGCACCTGCCGGACTACGCCACCGCCAGCGGCCGCAAGGCAGAACTGGAACGGGGCACCGCCGAAGCCGAAGGCGACGTCAAGAGCGACGACGAATGGACCCACTACCACAGCGGCAACGGACTTTCGGTAAACAAAGTGTGGGCGGTTCTCCCCCAGGGTAACGACGTGTGGTTCAGCACCGCAAACGGCATGGAGCAGTATAAGGACGCCGACTACCAGCTCACCGCCTTCTACGAAAAGCTGTTGCCCATCTTGAACATCCCCGACCTGTACCACCTCTACGGCGGCATGACGGTACCCATGGGAGACTGGGGCACCATCGGCTTCCACGTGAATTTTGTGAGCTTCGGTTCCACGGTGGTTTCCGGCGATATCAACGCCGACGACCTGGTGGCCTACAACAGCTCCGAAATCGTGGGCGGCGTGAGCTACGGCACCCGATTCCCCGGGAACATCGGTCTTGGCCTTTCCATCAAGTTCTTCTATTCTGACCTGAGCTCCGGAGCCGCCGCCGGCGAAGAGGAGGCAACCACCTTCGGCTACGCCTTCGACGTGGGCATCCTCAAGAAGGGCGTTATTTTAGACAAACTAAATCTAGCCTTGGTTCTCGCCAACATCGGCCCCAGCGTCTACTACGTGGACAAGACCATCGAAGACCCCATCCCCCTCACCTGGCGGCTCGGGCTTTCTTATGAACTCTTGGCTCTTGCCGACTACAAGTGGATCGTAGCCGCAGACTACAACCGCGAAGTTGTCTATGACGACAGCAAGGGCGACCCCGAACCCTTCTATATTGCCTGCTGGAAATCCATCGCCAACACGGAACGGGGCGGACACGGCGCCACCGCCGCCAAGAATTCCCTGATGCAGGGCGTGTTTAACGTAGGTACGGAATTCATCTACGCCAACACCATCGCACTCCGCCTGGGCTACCTCTACGACGATGTGGGCCAGAGAAGCGAAGTGGACTTCGGTTTCGGCTTCATGATTTCGGACATGCTGCAGTTCGACTTTGCCACCATCCGCGACGTAGGTGACAACGACGGCGTCCGCGACGGCCAGATGCGATTTGGCATGCTGTTTAAGTTCTAGTGGTTATTGATTAGGCCGTAAGGCCGTGGTTAGGACTAATAATTGCAGCGAAACCGCTCTGTTTTAATCACTTGATATTATTCCACCCGTTCCAGAATAATCAGTGCCCGCTCCTGGGTGCTGTTGGGAATGGTGTAGAAGTGCTTGCCCACGAACTTGTAGCCGAAATCTTCGGGGTGAAAAGTCTTGAGTTCGTCGGCCACGGCAGGGCCCTTCATAAAGAATACCCGGCCGCCCACCTTCAAGGAATTGGCGATGCGGGGCAAGGTCTTTTCCATCAGTTCGAAGGCACGGCTGATGACGCCATCTACGGGGATTGTCATGCTGCGGCTGGTGACCTTGTGACCAAAAACGTCGATTCCCTTGAGTCCCATCTTCTCGATGACCATGTTCAAGAAATTGATGCGGTTCGGCCGAGGCTCGCAAAGCGTAAGACGAATCCCCGGATTTACAATCTTTAGGGGAATTCCCGGGAAACCGGCGCCGCTCCCCACGTCAATCATGCGGGCGGGCCACTTGGGCACGTAGGCGTTTATAAGCGTGCAGTCGGCGTAATGCCGCTCCACCATAGTCTCGAAAGCGTTTAGGCGGGTCAAGTCCTGGTCGTCGTTGTTGGCCCGCAACAACTGGTGGAACTCCCAAATCTGCTTCAAGGTCTCGGGCTGGAGCTCTACGCCGTAATAGTGCAAGAGCTTGTCTAGTCCCTCAATCGAGGGCTTCACCCTCTTACCGTTAAACAGCGGAAAGTCGGTACGGGGTGCCTTCAGGTGGGGCACAAAGTCACGACCTGCGGCAGAGGCATTACGGGAGGGTTGCCGCGCCACGCCGGAATCGGACCGTGCAGAAAAAGGCTTCTTGGACCAGTTTGAACTTGCCATAATGAAAAAATAAAAAAACTTAGGCACTTTTCGGGACAAAAATAAGTCTATACATAGAGGAGGCTTATTTTGTCCAAAGATAGACACGAAAAAGAAGCAGGAGTCCTGCGCTCATCCGTCATTGCGGCGGCACTTTTTGCCCTGGAAGGGGCCGTTCTTGCCGCCCCGCTAAGCGAATCGAAAGTTTTCGACTGGTGGGACAACGGAATCATTACCGCCGAAGAGGCTACCGAAATCCTGGACCTGCTAGAAGAAGGCAACCAGGAGGAGGCCTGCCTCCTTGCGCAGACCTACGCCCAGGAAACCTGCGACGAAACGGCTAGTGGCAAGACCCGCGCAGGCTCCACCCTAGGGAAAATTTCCAGTGGCAAGAAGTCCGCGAAAACCCCGACCCGCCCAAGCCTCACTCCTCACGGCTACGTAGACTGGAAAGGCCGAATCGATTCCACGGGGCAGCTGGAAAGCCACCATACCGAACTGCAGGTCCAGTTCTACCGCTACACCCTGAGGCTCGGCTCCCAGGAACTTCTCGCCTACAAGAACCAGGGGAGCGAGGCCTACTTCGGGGACGTTTCCACACGGGAACTCCACAGCCAGATCCCGCTGGACACCCTCTGGGGAACGGCCCTCCTCTACCCCTTCGGGAACTTTCATGTGGCGGGCCTTCTGGACACCGCCAAGACGACACAGTTCCGGCTGGGATACGGCAGGCGGGGCATCGCCAGCGTCGAAGCATTTTACTGGCACGGTTTTGGCAACATTCAGCAAACCTCCGACAGCCTACAAACCCACACCCACTCCCTCGGAATGCAGACGAAATTCCCCTTCGGGCAGGTGGCCGCCTGGTGGCAGCACGGTCAGGAATTCCCGCTTATCAAGGTGCAGCTGTACGGCAGCGAGAAGAAGGAACGCGACGACGCAAACGCCGGAAAAACCGTCAGCAAGGCGGGTCAGAACGGCGCCGGCAACTCAGGTCCAGGCGGTGCCGTCACCTACAGCTGGCGAACCACCGCCTATATCCATCGGGAGGAGTTCCCCAGGTACGCCCGCTTGAGCAAGACCATCCAAAGAAGCAGGTTCTGGGGGTCCCAAAGCCTGTCCGTCAAAGCTCCCAACCTCCTGGACACGAGAGTCTCCGCAAACGGGACCCTTATAGAGCCTCTGGACGCCGATACCATGGCGGTTCGGCTCAAGCTGGGGGCGGAATCGGGTCCTGAATTTTTGAGATTATCCGCCAGCGCCACCTGCCGAGACGCAGGCTCCAACTGCAGACAGACGGACTGGAAAGGCGGTCTGAACCTTACCCCCTGGGAACTTTGGAATCTGGGGGCTTCTGCCCGGGTCCGGCACGCCCGACCCGAAGGTTTTTCCCCTCCTCACCTGGAATTTTCCTCAAAATTCACGGATTCTGGACAAAGTTACACAAAATTCACCTTCATCCTTCCCAAGTGCCGCCCCCGGGACGACATGCGCATGCGTTCGGAATTCCTTATTTCCGGGGAATACCTGGACATTTCCCTTGTCTGCACCTTCAAGGACGTTCACCGCCTGCACCTGACCCCGTTACGGGGTTTTGCCGAGGCAAAAGTGCGGTTTTGAGACTAAAGGCCCTATTTTGTTCCCAAAAAACACCTCAAAGGAAATGTTTGCTCATGGTTACACGGGTAAACAGAAAAGTATACAACCTATGGGCTTTATGCCCTGCCAGATTCTATCTTAATGCATACCCAAACACTCCCTTGACGTCCCTAGGCTGCTCCTTTGCCCAGGGACGTCTTTTTGTTGTCATCCCCGCCCCTTTTATCGTCATCCTCGCGAAGGCGAGGATCTTCATATTCTTTATAATTCTACTTTTATTAGTATGTTTATCGCCGCCGCCATCGGAGCTGTCGCCTTCTTGCCCTCCATCGTCTTGAACATCGCCCTTGCCTGCGGTGCTCCCTGGGGAGCCTACGCCATGAACGCCCAGCACAAGGTTATCCCGCCGGAACTCCGCAGGGCCTTTATCGTGCCGACCTGCCTGCAGTTCGTGGCCCTGTTCGTGCTGCTCAGCGCAGGGGGAATCCTGCCCGAAATTATCCCCTTCCTCATCACCCGGATTCTCTCCTTCTTCTTTGCGCTGTACGTGACCTTCTATACGGCAACGGTACTTTTCAGCACCAGCTACAAGGAACGCACCGTCATGGGGAGCTTCGCCGTGGTGAGCGCCGTCTGTTTCTGGATCGTGGCCGTGGGCACCCTGAATTTCTAGCCTTCCATTAGCTATATTCCCTGACATGGTTCACCCCTCCGCATTTGTGCACCCTTCTGCAAAAGTCCACGAGACCGCATCTATCGGCCCCTGGTGTCTTGTAGATGCCGGAGCCGAAATTGCCGAAGGCGTGGTGCTGGAAGCCCGCGTCCATGTGTACGGCGGCGTTTCCATAGGCAAGAACACCCGCGTTTTTGACGGGGCAATCCTGGGGGCTCCTCCCCAAGACCTGAAATATGCCGGAGAACCCACCCGGCTAGAAATCGGCGAGAACTGTACAATCCGGGAATACTGCACCCTGAACCGGGGCACGGCACAGGGCGGTGGAGTCACCCGCCTTGCAGACAAAGTATTGCTCATGACTTACTCCCATGTGGGTCATGACTGCTTTATCGACGAAGGGGCGGTAATTTCTAACGGATGCCAGCTGGGCGGCCACGCCAGAATCGGGCGCTATGCCACCCTGGGCGGAAACGTCGGGATGCCCCAGCGGAACCAGGTAGGAGCCTACGCCTTCGTAGGGGCAACCCTGAAAGTGGAAAAGGACGTGCCCCCGGCAAGCAAGGCCTTCGGGACCCCTCTCAAATGGGGTGGCCTGAACTTGCACGCCCTGAAACTCCATAGCGAAGATTTTTCCGAAGAACGCATCGCAGGTCTAGACAAGGCTTTCCGCAACCTGTACCGCAGCGGAAGGCCCATCCAAGAAGTCATCGACGAACTCAAGACCTGCGGTGACCCCCTCTTCAAGGAATTTTTCGACGAACACTGGGGCGGTTCCCTCATTCGCCCATAAACCAACGTCATTCCGGCCCGCGAGCCGGAATCTAGATGGCGAACCAAGTTCGCCATGACGTTCAACCGCTTCGTCACGATGGAAAAAGACTATTTTCTAGAAAAAAAATGACAAACCTTATAAAAAGCAACGACAAAAGTAACGTTCCCAAGCACAACTACCAGCGGGACCTGGACTACATCATTCGTCGGCTGGAACGCACCGGCGAAGTGCCAACGCTGTTGTTGCACGCCTGCTGCGCCCCCTGCAGCAGCTACACCATCGAATACCTGTCGCAATACTTCAAGATTACGCTCTTCTACTACAATCCAAACATCGCACCCGACGAGGAATACCACCACCGAGTCGAAGAAATCAAGCGGTTCGTGAAAGAATTCAAGACCAAACATCCGGTCACACTCATCGAGGGCGAATACGACCCGAAAAAGTTTTACGATGCCGTCCGTGGGCTGGAAAAAGAACCCGAAGGGGGCAAGCGCTGCCGCAAGTGTTTCGAGCTCCGCCTCGCCGAAGCGGCCCGCCTCGCACAAGAACTGAACGCCGACTACTTCACCACCACCCTCACCATCAGCCCCATGAAAGACGCCCAGGTGCTGAACGAGGTGGTGCAGGAGCAGTGCGACATCTACGGCATCAAGCGGCTCCCTAGCGATTTCAAGAAAAAAGGCGGATACAAGCGCTCCATAGAACTGTCTGCCGAATACCATCTCTACCGCCAGAACTACTGCGGCTGCGTGTATTCCAAGCGGGAAAGCGGCGAGGGATAACCGTTACTTTACTACTTCTACCCTGCCATTGTGCAGGTACTTGCGGATTTCGCCTGGGGCCCTGATGTTTCCCCACCCTAGAAATTTCCGCCAAGGTTTTCCAGCGAGCCAATAATCACCACGCAGTCCTTGGAGACGTTCTGCATTACAAAGCGCATCATGTCCAAGGGTATGGCCACACAGCCGCCCGTAAAAGGCTTGCGGTCGCCGAACACGTGCAAGAAAATCGCCGAGCCCCTGCCGGGTGTACCCTCGGCGTTGTAACTGATGTTCAGGCAATACTGGTAATGAATAGGGTAATCGGCGATGCGCTCGCTGTTTTCCTTGTCCAGGTCGGGAACATCCTTGAGGCTCACCAGTTCGTTATAATGCTTGCCTTCGCGCATGTCGCCAGACCAGTAGGTGTCGCCATCGGCCCTGGTGTATTCAAATGCGGTTCCCGGATTTTCGGAATTTCCGAAGGCCTTGTTGAATTTGAATGTGCCTACGGGAGTCTTGCCGTCACCTTCCTTAGTCTTGCCAAGGCCATTCTTGCCGATAAAACCTGGCGTAGACATGATCATCTGCCACCTGCCATCTACTATCTTGTGCATCGAGATCCATGCCGTAGAGCCTTCGTAGGCGGCCACCACAAAGAGCTGCCTAGCCGTGGCCGCCTCGGGCAGTTTCGTCACCCATTCCGGAGATTCTCCGATGGAATTTGCATTGGCGGCTGGGTTCGGCTCTTGCACAACGGCATCGTTAGAAGACGAACTGTCCTCGGAACAGGCGGCAAAGAAAAACATTGCCGCAAGCCATAAAAACGATATGGAGAAATACCTTTTCATTTCCGTCACCTCCGAAAATGTATAACTGATGATTCCAAACCATAATATACCCTCAACAATCAATAACATCAAATATATTGTTTTTATTGAATTAATAGAAATCTATTATCGTTAATTCCAATATGACAACGACCACAAAAAAAGATGGTCGAAAGACCATCTTTTTTTTCAAATTCAAGATTTGAAGAAGAAAAAAAATCTTCTGTGCTTGGAAAAAGAAGCGAGCAGGACCAGGAGCCGAGCCCCCGTAGCTAAAATGCAAAAAAGATGGCCGAAACCATCTTTTTTTTCAAATCCAAGATTTGAAGAAGAAAAAAAAATCTTCTGTGCTTGGAAAAAGAAGCGAGCAGGACCAGGAGCCGAGCCCCCGTAGCGTATTGTAATACGTGAGGGGGCGAGCGACGCCGTAATGCGAAGCTTATTTTTTCAAGAACTCGTTGATGCCTGCTGCAGCACGACGACCTTCACCCATGGCGAGGATCACGGTTGCGGCACCCAGCACGATGTCACCACCGGCGTAAACCTTCTCCATGAAGGTCTTGTTGGCGGTTGCATCTTCGAGAAGGATGTGACCCTTCTTGTCGACAGAGAGTTCCGGCGTGGTGTTGCTGATGAGCGGGTTGCTCCCGTTACCGATAGCAACGAGCACGGTGTCGCATTCGATTTCGAAGCTTGCACCTTCGACCTTGACCGGACGCGGACGGCCCTTTTCGTCGGGTTCGCCCAGCTCGTACTTGTCGACGAGCATGCCGCGCACGTGGCCGGCTTCGTCGCCAAGGATCTTGGCCGGGTTCTGCAGAACGCAGAATTCGACACCCTCTTCCTGGGCATGGAGAACCTCTTCCTTACGGGCCGGAAGTTCGTTCATGCTGCGGCGGTAAACAATGCGAACCTTTTCGGCACCAAGACGGAGGGCCATACGGGCAGCGTCCATGGCAACGTTACCACCACCGAGAACCACCACGTTCTTACCGGGCCACATCGGAGTATCAGCATGTTCCTTGTCGTAGGCGCGCATCAGGTTTGCGCGGGTCAGGTATTCGTTAGCGGCGAACACACCCACCAGGTTTTCACCTTCGATGTTCATGAACAGCGGAAGACCGGCACCAGTACCGACGAACACGGCGTTAAAGCCATCCTTTTCAATCAGGTCCTTGAGCTTGCGGGTACGGCCAATCACAAAGTTGGTCTCGAACTTCACGCCCATGGCAGCGAGAGATTCGATTTCGTTGTCCACAATCTTCTTGGGCAGACGGAATTCAGGAATACCGTAGCGGACCACACCACCCAGCTTGTGGAAGGCTTCGAAGATGGTCACGTCGTGGCCTTCGCGGCGCACGTCAGCAGCAACCACCAGGCCGGCAGGACCGGAACCGATCACGGCAACCTTCTTGCCAGTAGCGGGCTTCACGGCCGGCACAGAGGCGCCACCGTTGTTGCGTTCGTAGTCGGCAGCAAAGCGTTCCAGGCGACCGATAGCCACAGCCTGGTTCACGTCCTTGTGCATCTTGCCCATGGTGCAGTTCATCTGGCACTGGCGTTCCTGCGGGCACACACGGCCGCAGATTGCCGGGAGCAAGCTGGTTTCCTTAATCTTTGCGATAGCGGCCTTGAAGTCACCTTCGGCGATCTTCGCGATAAAGGCCGGAATGTCGATGTGCACCGGGCAGCTTTCGACGCAAGGCTGGTTCTTACAAGCGAGGCAGCGGTTAGCTTCCACGATAGCCTGAGCTTCGGTGTAACCCTGAGCCACTTCTTCCATCACGCGGGCGCGGTAGCTGGGTTCCAGCTGCGGCATGGGCTGAGCCGGAATAGCAGTCTTGTCCTTGGGCTTGAGCGGCTTCGGGAGGGCGTTAATCTTTTCAAGTTCCACCTTGGCGGCGGCGTCCAACTGTTCACGAGTCAAATGTTCAGACATTACTTGCTCTCCTTGGCCTTTGCGTCAGCCATCTTATCAATGTTGCACTTGTGGCCGTCATTGGCACCGAAGCGGTGCAAGGCTTCCTGTTCCTGGGGCTTGAAGGCGCCCATACGCTGGAGCATGTTGTTCCAGTCGACTTCGTGGCCGTCGAATTCCGGGCCATCGACGCAGACGAACTTCGTCTTGCCGCCGATAGTCACGCGGCAGCCACCGCACATGCCGGTCCCGTCCACCATGATGCTGTTGAGGCTCACGACGGTCTTCACGCCGTAGGGCTTGGTGGTGAGGGCGCAGAACTTCATCATGATCGGAGGACCGATGGCGAGCACCATGTCGGGCTTGCCCTTGGTGTCTTCGCAGAGTTCCTTCAGCGGTTCGGTCACGAGACCCTTGCGGCCGTAGGAGCCGTCGTCGGTCATGAAGATGATGTTGTCGGCGAGAGCAGTCATTTCGTCCTTCATGAGGAACAGGCTTTCGTTACGGGCACCCATGATGATAGTGACCTTGTTGCCGGCCTTTTTCATGGCCTGCACGATCGGGTGCATCGGGGCAATGCCCACGCCACCGCACACGCAAACCACGTGGCCAAAATTCTCGATGTGGGTCGGGGAACCCAGCGGGCCCACGAGCACCGGGATATCGTCACCGACTTCGAACTTGGAAAGTTCGGTGGTGGTCTTACCGACGGTCTGGAAAATCAGGGTGATGGAGCCTTCAGTCGTGTCGGCATCGGCGATGGTGAGGGGCACGCGTTCGCCGTTGTCCTTGTTCGTCTGGAGGATGATGAACTGGCCGGCCTTACGCTCTTGGGCGATCAGCGGGGCCTCGACGCGGAATTGGAATACCGCAGGAGATAACTGTTTTTTAAAGAGAATTTTTGCCATAGTGGGCTGAAAAATAGAAAAAAAGGCGTCCCAAAGGGAGATCCCCGCCTTCGCGGGGATGACAATTGGGGAAACATAAGGGCTCAATCCGACCTTCGTGGGGATGACAATTGGGGGGCTAAAGGTCCTACACGGCCAAGGCAGGCATACAAATGTCGAATTGTAGAGGAATACGGCTTATTTTCGCAGGCCTATACGACGGGCGCGTTCTCCCTGAACCCGCAGGTAGTAGACCCCGTTGCTAAGTCCTTCTAAGCTAACGGTTTCGCCCCTAGAGGCCCGGCCTGCCATGACCCGACGGCCATTCAGCTCAAACACGCCGTACACGAGGTTCTCACCCCGTTCCACCGTAAAGCTCCTGTTACCCTCGCCCATCGTTATGCGGCTGGCCAAAGCCAGGGCCACCATCGGCAGAGAGGTAGGCTTCTGCCATGCCGGTACAGAATCCACCGCCAAATTGTAGAGGAAGGCAAAAACCTTATTTTGTACGGAATCTGCATACACGACTTCATCGCCGTTTTCGTCGGTGCGGGTTGCATCGTAAAATTCGTGCTTCAGGCCAAAGCCCCTCGGAGCGTAGAACTCATGATAGACTTTTCCCTCGTTGAGGATCGAATCTACGACGGCGCTACCATAAAGGGTGGGAGTCGATACATGCAGGTTAATTCCCAGCAATTTCAAGTAAGAACTCTTGTCCCCAAGCATGCGATCCACGTCACTGATGGCATGACCCTTACCAAAGGGCATCACGTAATCCGAATCTCCATGGGCAAGAAAAACCGGCACCTTGCTGTTCTTTACCAAGTCAGCATTGTGAATGGCGCCCCACAGGGCTACTGCACCATTTGCATGCCCGCCCACACCGGTCTCGCCATATTCATCCAACTCGCCAAGAGGTTCCATATCCTCCTGCTCGATGTAAGCCGGGAAATCCTTCTTGCTCCTGACATACACGTTTTCAAGGGCGAGCATTCCTCCGGCGCTGTTTCCCACAATGTAGATCTTGTTGGTATCGACTTTCAACTCTGTCGCATTCTTGCGGAAATAGCGAACTGCGGCATGAACATCCTGTATGGCCTTGTACACCGTCCGTGAGAATGCCAGACTATCAATGTAGTCGTCATACTCATCAGCACCTTCGCGAATCACTTCCCGCATCACCACACCCTGGCGGTATTCCAGCGAGGCTGTCACATAGCCACGAGCCGCAAGGGAATCCGTATAGGCCACAGTCTTCTGCCCAAAATCATCCTTGCTACTCGCCACGAATGCGCCTCCATGGCACACGATAACGGCGGCACGCTTTTCAGCATTGTCATCTACAGGCTCGTACACATCCATGAGCAGGGGCTGCTTCTTGGTGATTTCCCCGTTATAGAAATACATCATCGGTTCTACACCGAAGGATTCCATCATCGAAGAAATGGTGGTATAATTGGTGCCGTCCTTGGAATCCAGGAACGGAACATCCTCGGCGACGGTTACCGTCTTTGCTTTCGAAACCTTAAACAGTCGATCCTTGTAACGTACGCCATCGGCAGCAGACGCCCAGGACGTTACAAACAAAATAAACACCAATACAGCAAGATAGATTCTCAGCTTCATACGTCAAATCTAGAAAAGGGGCGTACACCGCAACAAAAACTACATTCCAGGTTGTGCAATAAACAGGAACAAAAGGATCGCAAAGAGGATGGCGAAGCTTATGAGCAATCGCCTTTTCAGGCTTTTTTTCACCTCTTCGCGGGACGCCTTTTTACGGCCCACGGAAAGTACAAAAAAGAAGAAGCCCCAGAAAATGCCGAGAAAGAGAATACCGTATGACATGGAGTTATGAGTTATGAGTGGTGAGTTGTTATAGTCGCGCCTTTGGCGCCAAAATGTAACGGATAACTCAATATTGACACCTAAAACCTAATAAAAAAAGGCATCCCTCACGGTGGAACACTCGAAGCTACTCATTCTGAAATGATAGCAGTGCCTTGGGGTTTTGTTTTTCGCGTCGAAGCGCGCCTAAACTGAATCTCAAGAGCCACGAGCTTTTATAATCTTGTTAGATCGGGCGTTAATCCGTGGGATGCCTATGCCCATAATATACCTAACTACGATGCTAAAAACAAGTGTTTTTTTTAATATCTTAGAAAACCCCGAAATTTGTTCAAAAACGGGGTTTTCCGATTACTTCCAGGCTTCCGAAGAGTCCTGACCCTCTTCCAGGAGGGACGAAAGTTCCTTCAGCCGCTGGTCCATCTGGTCCATCTGGACTTTTGCCTGACGGAGCATCTTGCGGACATCGAAAAGCTGCTGGCCCAAATCCAGCGCCAAGAGCGCCAGGCGTTTTGCGTTTTCCAGGTTGTACTTGCCGAAGCTTTCGAAGCGTTCGTCAATAAAGCCAAGCACCTCCTGCAGGTCGCTATCGGAAAGGTCCGTGCGGATCTGCAGTTTTTCCTTGGCTACCGTTATGCTTACCGGTCTATGTGTATTCAATTCTGCCATTATCGCATTCCTACGCCGAATGGATCATCGTCCATCAGCCATTTTAGCCGAAAAAATTTCCTTGCGAGCCCTCCCGACTCGCGAACAAATCATCGTCCTTTTCGTTGGCCCCGTGAATTTCCGGAAGCTCTTCTTCGTCGTCATCCCTGGACATGGTCATGTCCACGATAGGCCCGAGGCTCGGGTCTTCCACGAACTCGTCCGCCGGTTCTTCCTTTGCAGGCTCCTCGGGAGCGGGTTCCTCGGCAGCAGGCTCTTCTTGTAACAGCGGGTCAGGCGACCATTCCGCCGCCTTTGCAGGTTCTTCGGCGGCGGGCTCTTCGAAAGCAGGCTCTGCCGGAGCAGGTTCCGCGACCGTTTCGTCAGCGACGGGTTCCTCTTGCGGAAGGTCGTCTGCGGGCATCTCGAAATCATCGGTCAGGGTAGCGGCCGGTTCTTCTTGTGGGGGTTCCTCGAAATTCAGTTCCGTCTGCTCCTGGGCAGGTTCTTCAAAGGTATCGTCGGCAGCAACCGCCGACGCTGCAACTGTCGCCGTGGCAATCGTTGCCGAAGGTGCCATCGGGGCACGGGGAGCCGTTCCTTCGACGCCTTCCACGAACTGGTCCACGGGGAATTCTGCGCCCAGTTCCTTTTCGATGGTGGCCAGAAGCTGCTTGAACTTGTCCTGGATTTCGGCAATTTCTTCGGCCTGGTTCTGGATCGTTTCGTCTTTCTGGGCCAATTCCTCGGTCTTCTTTGCAAGCTCGGTATCCTTACCTGCAAGCTCCACAATCTTGGAAGAAAGCATCTGTTCCTTTTCGGCAAGTTCCTGCTTCAGCATGGCAAGCTCTTCGGCATTTTTCGAAAGCAGGGTCGCCTTGTCCGCCAGTTCCACGTCTTTCTGGTTCAAGGACATGTCCCGCTCATTGAGCATTTCGTCCTTGGCTACGAGCTGGCGGTTTTTCTCTTCGAGTTCCTCGGTTTTCTGGGCAAGGAGGGCCGTCTTTTCAGCCAGCTCGGCTTCTTTGCCCGCAAGGACCGTTTCTTTCTGGGAAAGGGCGCTCGTCTGGGTCGAAATCTGCTGTTCCTTGGCGGCAATGTCCGACTTTGCCTGTTCCAACTTCTGGGTCAGTTCCTGAAGAGCCAGTTCTTTCTTGTTCAGAGCCTCGGCCTGGACCGCGGCCTGGTTCGCCCTCACGTCGAGAGCCGCCTTGCATTCGGCCAAACTCGCATTGGCCGTCTGGAGCAGGGATTCCCTGTCTTGCAGGCCGGACTGGGCTTCGGCCAGCTGCACCTTTAAGCTTGAAACCTCTTGGCGCAGGCCACGTACCGTGGACAAGACGCCATCAACCTTTTGTGAAAGAACGTTCAGATTTTCCAGGTTCATTTTTTCTCCGTAAATCCAGGGGGAACATCCCCATAAAAAGATATATAAAATTTTGACAAAAGGACAAGAAAAAAGCATTGTTTTTTGGGGATTTTCTATTTTCGGAGTAATGCTCCAATTCGGCGAACATATCGAACGGCGTCTCGCGGAACTGCCGGCACTCCCTGGCGTCTATATCATGAAGAACGCCCAGGGGAAAATCATCTACATCGGCAAGGCCAAGGTGCTCAAGAACCGTGTCCGGAGCTACTTTGACGGGTCCGACCACACGGGCCACCGGGCGGCGACGCTGATGCTCCCCTACATCCGGGACATCGAATGGATTATTACCGAAAGCGAGTCCGAAGCGCTGATTCTGGAGGCGAACCTCATCCGCAAGCACACGCCCAAGTACAACGTGCTGCTGAAAGACGACAAGCATTTCCCCTACCTGGCCTTTTCGGTGAAGGAACCCTTCCCCAGGCTGTTCCTGACCCGCTCGGTCCACAAGGACGACAACCTGTACTACGGCCCCTTCATGGGGTCCCGCATGATAGACCAGCTGATCGACCTCTCGGCGAGGCTTTTCCACATTCGGGAATGCAAGCTGAAACTGCCTCTCGCAAAGCCCCAGCGCCCCTGCCTGAACTACCACATCGAACGCTGCGACGCCCCATGCGCAGGACTCATCTCCGAAGAAGACTACCGTGAAAAGGTGGAGCAGGCAAAGCTCTTGCTCGAAGGCAAGCGGGACGACCTTTTGGAACGCTGGCAGCGCGAAATGGAAGAGGCCAGCGCGAATCTGGACTTTGAGACGGCGGGCAAGCGGCGGGACGCCATCCAGGCTCTGCAGGCCACGGGAATCCACCAGAAGACAGACGTCAGCGACCCGAACCTTTCGCTAGACATCTTGACGCTCCGACGGAACGGGACCATGGCCGCCGCGGTTATTTTCGAATACCGGAACGGGGTCCTCCGGGGGCGAAGGCACTACCGGCTGGAATGCAAGCTAGAAGATGACGCCACCGAAATTTTCCGCCAGATGGTGTTGCCCTGGTACATGGACGTGCCCATGATTCCCGCCGAAATCGCCACCGACATCGACCTTCCCGAAGATGCGGAACTGCTACAGCAGACGCTTTCCGAAAAGGCCGGGCGGAAGGTGCGGTTCACCAACCCCCAGCGGGGCGAAAAAATGGGATTCTTGAAATTGGCAGGGGCCAACGCCGACATGATTCTGGTGGAAATGCGTTCCGAAGTGCAAAAATACAGCGAAATCGACCAGAGCGTCTTCGAACTGCAAAAAGTTCTGGGCCTCAAAAAGACTCCCTTCCGTATCGAGTGCGTCGACATCTCGCACCTGAGCGGCACCAACACCGTGGCAAGTCTCGTGGCCTTCAAGAACGGCAAGCCCGACAAGAGCAACTACCGCAAGTTTATCATCAAGACGGTTACCGGCGTCGATGATTTCGCCAGCATGCGGGAGGTCATGACCCGCCGTATCCGCAGGCTCGAAGACGAAGGCACCCCAATGCCCGACCTGTGGGTCTGCGACGGCGGCAAGGGCCAGGTGGACGCCACCATGCAGATTCTGAAAGAACTGGGCCACGACCAGGATTTACCGCTTATTGGACTTGCCAAACGGCTAGAAGAAATCGTATTCCCCGACGACCGCAAGAGCATCGTGCTGCACCGTACCAGCCCCGCGTTAAAGCTATTGCAGAACGCCCGCGACGAGGCCCACCGCTTTGCCATTACCTACCAGCGGAGCAAGCGCAAGAAAGACCTGGAAGTGGAATGGCTCAAGATGCCAGGCGTAGGGCATGAAACCCGAGTGAAGATTCTTTCCAAGTACAAGAGCGCCGAAGCCTTTATGGAAGCACCTCTAGAAGATATCGAAATCTTGCTTGGGAAAGTCCGGGGGAACAAGGTGAGGGAACAGGTGGCGAAGTACTTAGAAACTTGAGAGCAAGCAGTTGTCAGTTCTACTCACAACTCATAATTCACAACTCGCCACTCCCTACCATCTTTTCTAGATTTACCCCTATGCCCCATTACGATCCACGATTTTTACCCATCTGCAAAGAAGACCTAGACGAACTGGGTTGGGATTACGTAGACGTAATTATCATCAGCGCCGACGCCTACGTGGATCACCCCTGCTTTGGCCACGCCGTAGTGGCAAGGCTTTTCGAACACGAGGGCCTGCGGGTGGCCATTCTCCCGCAGCCCAACTGGCGCGACGACCTGCGGGATTTCAAGAAGCTTGGACGCCCGCGAATGTTCTTTGCCATTAGTAGCGGCATGGACTCCATGGTGAACCACTACACCGCCGCAAAACGCCTAAGGAGCGACGACGCCTTCACTCCCGGCAACAAGGCCGGATTCCGCCCCGATTACGCGACCTACACCTATGCGAAGATTCTGAAAAAACTCTATCCCGATGTGCCCCTGATGATTGGCGGACTGGAATCGAGCCTGCGTAGGGTGACCCATTACGACTACTGGAGCGACAGACTCAAGCCGAGCATTCTTTTCGACACCCAGGCGGATCTTCTGGTTTACGGCATGGGCGAAAAGCCCCTGAAAGAAATGGTACGGCTCCTAAAAAAGGGCGTGCCCTTCTCCAGCCTGACCTCTATCCCGCAAACGGCCTACCTGGCACCCAAGGGGAACGTTCCCAAGAACAAGAACTGGGAAGACCTGCGGCTTTACAGTTACGAAGAATGCCTGGCCAGCAAGCGGAACCAAATCGAGAACTGCCGCAAGGTGGATATCGAATGCAACAAGTGGTTCCAGCGCCGCATATTGCAAGATGTGGCGGAACAGACCGTGGTGATCAACCCGGCATACCCGCCGCTGGAATACGGCGAACTGGACGAAAGTTTCGAATATCCCTATGCCCGCGAGCCCCACCCCCGCTACAAGAAGCGCGGAAACATACCCGCCTTCGACATGATCAAGTTCAGCATCAACACCCATCGGGGGTGTTTCGGCGGTTGTAGTTTCTGCGCCATCAACGCCCACCAAGGAAAGTTCATTGCCAGCCGTAGCCGTGAAAGCATTTTGCGGGAAGTAGATTTGATAACGAAGATGGACGGCTTTGCAGGCACCATCACCGACTTAGGCGGCCCAAGCGCCAATATGTACAACATGCGGGGCCGCGACCAGAGCCGTTGCCAAAAGTGTGCACGGCCCAGTTGCCTCACGCCCAAGATTTGCGACAACATGGACACCCGCCACAAGGAAATTCTGGAGCTCTACCGCGAAGTGCGCAATCACCCGAAGGTAAAGCACCTGTTTATCGGGAGCGGCGTCCGTTACGATATGCTGCTGCAAGAAACCAATGACGCAGAACTCCGCAAGGACCACGAGGAATACGCCCGGGAACTCATCGACTACCATGTGAGCGGACGCCTGAAGGTGGCGCCGGAACACACCAGCGACGAAGTCCTGAAACTCATGCGCAAGCCCAGCTTTACGCTGTTCCACAAGTTCAAGGAATTCTTCGACGACGAATGCAAGCGCATCGGCAAAAAACAGCAGATTATCCCCTACTTCATCAGTAGCCATCCGGGCTGTACCGAAGCCGACATGGCGGAACTCGCCCTGGAGACAAAACAGCTGGGGTTCCAGCTGGAACAGGTTCAGGACTTTACGCCTACGCCGATGACGATTGCAACGGAAATGTTCTACTCCGAAATGACTCCCGACGGAAAGCCCCTTTACGTGGCGAAGACGCCCGAGCAAAAGAAAAGCCAGAGGCAATTCTTCTTCTGGTACATTCCCGAGAACCGACCGCAGATCCGCGCCACCCTGGAGCGCCTCAAGTTGGGCAAGATCGGGCGCCTGCTCTTAAGCCGCAGCGCAAAGGCCGAAGGCAAGGAATTTTTCCCAAGCAAGGAACGGGAAACCAACGCCGAATACCGCGAGCGGGAACAGCAAAAGCGGGAGCAGCGCTCCGGCACCATCGTTCCAAAGAAGGTTGGCGAAAAAGGCCGCTGGGAAAATTCCGCCCGCAAGGAACGTCGCGCCGCACAGTTCGGGAATAAAAAGAAAAATTTCCAGAACGAGCGAAAGCAAAGGGATCCCCGGTCAAGCCGGGGATGACGATGCTATCGTCATGACTACTTAGGAGTGGGCCAGCACGCTCCACCACTCTGTACTGATTCGTTCCTGCTTTACCTTGAATCCGGCCTCTTCGAACCACTTGAGGATGTAATCTTTTTCAGTCAGAAGCTGGCCGCTGATAATCAGTTCACCGCCGGGGGCAAGCAGGTCTTCAATGTCGTCACGGAGCGGCCAGAGTTCACTGCGGATCATGTTGCAGAGGATGACATCGAACTTTGTTCCATCCTTGAAGGCATCCAAAAAGCCGAGCACGCAATCGCTCGTGCCAAAGCCGTTCCGCTCGAAGTTTTCGGCAATGCAGGGAATGGTCAGCGGATCGATTTCGGTACCCACCGCAAGTTTCGCCCCCAGACGCCGGGCAAACATGGCCAAAATTCCCGTACCCGTGCCAATGTCCAGAACCGTCTTCCCCTTGAAATCTACCGATTCCATGAGAGCGGCGCAACTGCTGGTAGTGTCGTGTTCCCCTGTACCGAAGGCCGTCTTCGCTTCCAGCTCCAGCACAACGGCCTCAGGGTCTTCGGGCGTAAATTCCACCCAAGGCGGGCGCACCCACAGATGGGGGCTTACTGAAACGGGTTGCGCCCGGTCCCGCCACCATTTGTCCCAATCCTTGGCAGGCTCCTCGCTCAGCGTCCAGTTGTACTGCGGAAACGCCCCTACGATGCGGTCCCGTTCGGCCTTGTCGTCGGTATAGAAACAAAAATCCGTACGACCATCGGCCTTCGGGTCCAGTTCCTCGAGGGTCGCCACTCCGGCTTCAAACAGCAGGTAGCTTGCCAGTTCAAAATCTTCTACGGCGCAGTAACCTTCGGCCTTGTACCACATGTCCACTTTTTTCATAAAAGATACCTTCCGCCACCAAGATAAAAAAAGAAGCGTCCCCTGATAGGGACGCCTCTTTCAGTAAGTTCTATTGGTTTAAGAAATTACTTGGC